>Ga0193715_1000007_pt1 | contig 65527 bp, 68 predicted proteins | sample U2m2metaG_FD_143040 | JGI IMG/M metagenome (GOLD analysis project Ga0193715, IMG submission 143040) | Soil microbial communities from a riparian zone of the East river system, Colorado, United States - U2m2 | ecosystem: Environmental > Terrestrial > Soil > Riparian zone | place: USA: East River... | reverse complement strand
AGTTCGTCAACAACAGATTGATGCTGTACTTGCATTAGCTTGCAAAAATGACATATATGTTCTCAGCGATGAGGTGTACTCCATTTACTCCTATGTTCCCTATAAGAGTATCCTAGATTTTGAATATAACAAAAGCATAATGGTAACTTCATTCTCAAAAAGTCATGCTATGACGGGATTTAGGGTTGGATATGCCATAAGCGCTAAGGATATAATAGATAAAATTTCCAAAATTCAAGCCATAGCAATAACAAGTGTAGCAGAACCTATGCAGTATGCCGCCCTTGCAGCATTGAATGCTGATGTTACCAAGAATAAGATTTTGATGAAGAAACGTTTAGATTTCATAGGAAAGCAACTGGAAAATCTTCCTTGTGATTACACCAATCCAGATGGGGGTATGTACTATTTTGTCAGATTTAACAAAAATGTTGATGTCAATAAGACAATTTTTGAACTACTGAATGAGGGGATTGCTGTAGCTCCTGGGGCTGGTTTTGGGGAAGCATATTCTGATTTCATTAGAATCTCAGCATGTCAACCAATTAAGTCTCTAAATGAAGGACTGAGAATAATAAGAAAAATTACGGATTTGCGATAAAATGGATAAATCTATAGCAATAGTAGGTGCAGGCAAAATGGGGCTATGGTTCTGCAACTATTTTTCAAGAAAGGATAACTACAATGTATCACTCTATGATAAGCGAAAGTTCTCTTTAGAGGTAGATTTAGATTTGAAGGTTAAAGGTCATAAAATAACTGCATGCAAATCATTGGATCAATGTGTTAAAAATGCGGATATTGTAATTATTTGCGTACCAATCAAGACAACAGTTTCGGTAATAGACAAATGCTCCAGAATAATGAAAAAAGGAGCTTGTATAGTAGAAATAACTTCAGTCAAAACAGATATCTTTAAATCTTTATTAAAAATCCCAGATTCGTTGACTGCTCTTTCAATTCATCCAATGTTTGGTCCTGGAGCAAAGAACATCCATGATACAAAAATATTGATGATACCAATTAGAAATGAATTAAAAGAGCAAAAATTAGTAAAGTCAATGTTTAATGAATCAAAAGTGATTGTTATCAAGGACTCAAAATATCATGACAGATTGATGGCAATAATTCTCGGAATGGTATATTACGTAAATCTGTTATTGGCAACGACGTTATGCAGTGAAAATATTCCATTACTAAAGAAATTCTCGGGAACTACTTTTTATATTCAAACACTTCTCTTTGAAAGTATATTAACCGACAATTCATCACTGATAGCTTCACTACTTGCAGATAACAAAGAACTACCAGCTTATTTGAAAAAATATAATGAAGAATCTACAGAATTATTAAACTTGATTATCAAAGATAAAGGTAATCTTGAAAAAAGAATTAACAGAATAAGGAAAAATTATAGTAACAAGAAAAATATTCATTCATCATATGAAAATATGTATTCAATTAAATCAAAGTTGAACAGTCAAAAGTGAAACACTAAATGAGAAAAGATCTCTGATTTGTGTGTAACGGAGTAATAATTTATGAAAGAAAAAATTACTTTAGATTTACGTTGTGTAAATAGAACTTGCAAAAAAGGAAAATTAGATCTTGATTCGATTTTACAAGTACGAGGCGACTGTATAGAAGGATTTCTTTCATGCAAATATTGTAATACAGAATATCCGATACTTGATGGGGTGCCATTATTAGTAGAGAATTTTAGCAAATACGCTAGTCAACGAATCAACACTTTTGGTAAATGGATTGTAAGTTGCAAATCATCTAGAATTAAAAGCTATCTGAAATCGGAAGGACTAAAGATCCATGGTCCTACAATGAGTGATCGTTACGAAGGAAGAGAGCGGTAGTTGGTATGATTCGTATTTGCACTTTCGTTATGGTTTCCCTCCAGAAGATAGATTGTTGTCATCATTAAAGAGGGAAATAAAACCTGATAACATTTACAAGATGTTGGCAGATGAAAACTTGTGTTTAGATGGAATTGGGTTGGACGTAGGTTGCTCCATTGGCTCAAGCACCTTTGAGCTGTCAAGAAAACTGTCATATGTATTTGGGATAGATCTCTCATTTTCGTTTATCTTAGAAGCCAGAAAAATAATGCAAAATAGAACGATTGATAATATTGAGTTTGTTGTAGCCGATGCTACAAACCTCCCCTTTGAGTCGAATTTTTTTCAGAGTGTAGTTGCCTTAAATGTTATTGATAGAATTGATTTTTACAAATTGGTCTCTTCTGTAAACGGTTGTATAAAAAAGCAAGGAAAGTTTGTCATAATTGACCCTTACGATTTTGTTGACAAAAATTCTAAAGATAAACTTGATTCAATCCAGGTCAGAAGAAAGTTAGAAAGCATGGGATACAATACAGAATCCGGGGATTCGTATATTCCCTGGATATTAAAGGTAAATGAAAGATGTTATCTTTTTTATTTTGTAGATTTCGTTGTAGCGACTAAAATCAATTAATAATTTCTCAGGATAATAACAATAGTTCTTTGCTAAAACATGCAAGTAAACCATAAGATTCATTCAAACCATACTAAGCTTTCTTTTTCTTATTTCTTAAAGGATTTGCAATAGAGTCAAGCGTATTACCTATCAAGAAAAATGCCAAGGCGGTTAGTGCAATCATAAGTCCAGGAGACACAATCCACCACCATATACCTCGTGACGCAGCATCTGCGGTATTTGCATCATGTAGAAGTTGTCCCCAAGTAGGTAATGATGGATCTCCTAAACCGAGAAAGCTCAATGCAGCTTCGGTAAGTATAGCTGCAGGAACAGTGATTGCTATGCTTGCAAATGTCAGTGGAAGTAGTTGTGGAATTATGTGTTTGAAAATTACCTTTAAATCTGACTGTCCCATTAGTTTAGCTGCCTCTACATACTGAAAATTGCGCGTCTGTAATGCAATACTTCTAATTACTTTTGCAGTTCCCATCCAGCTGAAAATTAGTAAAAATCCGATTATTAAAAAGATGTTACGCCCAAAAGTAATTGATAGAAGAATAAGGAGCGGCAAAGTTGGCAACGCATAAAATATATCATTGACTCGCATCATTGTCTCATCAGTTCTCTTTCCTCTATATCCGGCTACTACACCATAAACAAGTCCAATAGCTATTGAAAATATTGAAACAGTCAGTCCTATGAACAATGCTATTGGGGTTCCCCATATGATCCCAACAGCAAGATCTCTTCTCAAGTCATCAGTTCCCATAATACCAAATACTTTACCTCCAAGAATTAAGCCAGCATCTTCCACGCTACTATGATTATCAAATAAAAAAAACCTTTCTGATATTTGATACGCCCCTTTAAGGACATTTGGTTTATTGGTATCTGAAAATATTACCACTTGCGGTTCGAGACCAGATATTGAATATTTAAACAAGCTTTGGTATTGATTCAAAGCCTCTTTGATATTTTCGTTTGTAGAAAAGATTCTGTCTGAAAAAGTAGTGTTAATGTTATTTGATGGCGGTAATGATGAATAATAAACATTAAAAGTATTGTTGTCAGGTCTGTTAATGTCAATTTGCAAAACGGGAGGTATATCACCATATTTAGCAGAGTAAAGAAACATAATGTCATCAGGAAAGCTATCGGCTTGCATATTGATTTTAAATCTATAATTATCTACTCTAATCCCTTCTGCTGCTTCTGAAATAATTTTTGCGTCGTTCCTATCTAACGATACATGCTCAAATTCTTTGGGTCCAAAAAAATTAGTCCAGGAAGGAGCTGCTGTTTTTGGATTATTAATCCAATAATCTGGATCATTCCACAGAAAATAGGATTCGATTGGGATGATAAATGGTGCGACTGCGCTCAATAACAAAAGAAAACCAATAATTGATACTCCAATAATACCCCGTCGAGATCTTAATAGACCTAAGAGTAATTTTTTTTGCAATAAATTAGTTACCTTTTACCCTAGGGTCCAATAGAGTATAAGAAATGTCGGTAATAAATATTGTTACCAAAAAAATTACTGTGGAGATAAAAGTGAGGCCAATTATAATTGGAACATCAAACTGTCCTATTGCATCATAATAGAGTTTTCCCATGCCCGGCCAGTCAAAAACGGCCTCTAGTATAATTGCACCTCCAAAAGAAGCCGCCAAAGCTAATCCTACTGAAGTAGCAATTGGGAGTCCAGCATTTCTCAACGCATGTGAATATAAAATTTTTCGTCTGGAAATCCCCATTGTTCTTTTTGCATGAATGAAATCTTCATTCAAGATGTTTATCAAAAAATATCTCACAATATACGCCACTCCACCAAATGAAACAATAATCAATGTAATTAGTGGCAAAGTCATATGATAGAGCAGATCAAGAACATAGGTAGGATCAGAAGGCGAAGAGAGAGGTGTTGCCCGAGCTGGGAATATATGTAATGCGAAGGCAAAGATTAGGATCATTAACATTGCTATCCACCATGATGGAAAGCTGTTACTAAATATTGCAAATATTGAATTGGATTTGTCCCACCAGGATCCTTCTTTACCTGCAACATATGTACCAAGAAAAATACCAATAACAAAAGCGCATATTGTTGCTGTAGTAAACAACAAGAGAGTTTTTGGAACTTTTTCGAATATTATATCCCTTACATTAGATGACCCATAATCTGTTGTAAAAAAATTAGATTTTCCCAAATCAAAGGTCATTACACTAATGACTCTGTGAATTAATTTTGGCAGGGTTAAAGAATCCTGATCCAAACCAGAGATTTTAGATTTAAACTGGATTTGGTTATTTATGTAGGATGATCTTTCATCGGAGTTTTCAAATTTAAGTGTTCCTTGATTTACTTCATCTAACACCTGATTGCGTATAGCCTCTTTCTGTAGTTTATCGAAAGTGGAACCTAGTAGAATCACGGTGATAAACAAGGTTGCGAACAATACCAAAAACATATTAAATGAACGAAATAGTAAGGTTCTTCCTAGGCCCAATTGCTTTTACTTTATTATGTTATCAATATATCTTAATAAATGCATCATCTTCAATCAACTCATCTTCTGAAGGCCATTGCAAGATCTACTTTTTCGCATTGCGAACAAATTCTGTTTGAGTTATTAACTTAGTTTTTTGATTATGGGGTTTGGCGCAGTTATAAAAATACCACTATAGATATCAGGTCTTAGAGCGTAATTGCTCTTTATAAATAATTCAAATTCATTTGGTCCAATAGACATTGCTTTAGTAGAGCTACCAGTAATCGCAATCATGAAATTCCCTTTATCATCTATCCATTTACCTTCTCCTTGAGTTATGAGATGATTATTCTTATCAAAAATAAAATATGTTAATGTTGCATTACTATCATGGTTACCACCAATAGTGACATTACCTGAAATAGCTACTGGTAGACCCCTTGTAACTATTTTTGGATATTGAATCTTTTCAAATTTCGCTAGTTTTGCAGTTTCATAAATAGACCAGAATCCTTTTACAAATGGATAAGAACTATCTCTAAAGGCTGTGAGCGATATTACTCTTCCACTTGGATTATAGTTCTTAATTTCATAAGGTCCATTACCTATTATTGCATGGTTGTGTTCTGTTATCCATTTTATACTTGCATCATATCTCTTTATAGCCTCATCAACAGTAACTATATCCTTTAATGGGGCAGGTACGAACCGTTCTGTTTTCATTTTTTCCAACTCTTGCCTAATAGCCTGTGCATGACTGGGTATTATCAAAGATAACCATTCAATGTTCTTGACAGTTGCTTCTGTTCGTGAGTATGCATAGATTCCATTTTTTACCAATCTCTCTATTGCCGCATTAACTTCCCAAGGAGATGGTGCCCAAACCGAAGCAAAATCAGCTATTTCCTTCCTATCAAAATGCCAATAGTCAACGAATGATATGACATTACTATCATTTAGAAATTTAGTGCCACGAAGATATTTTAGTGCAACTTGGGCCTGTGCGGCGAACTCCGGGTCATATGTAAGATCTGTTGAGTTAATCTTGGATGACCACTCATATGGAAAGTAAAGTTGATAAAGTATATCAGCCTTGTTCATGGGTTGACCGTGTTGCCAGTTCGAATATCTTATATGAAGGGTAACCTTACTTTTGGATGTATTCTTTCCAACCTCATCCCATCTTTGGTTAAATGAATTCCATGTTAGAGCATCATTATCTACCGCGAGTCTCTTTTCTGGTCCCATAGTAGTAATATTATTCCATTCATTTCTCAAAGGAATCACTTCACCACTATATGGATTTCTAGATGTAGCGGCATCAGAGACTAATGAGAAAATATTTGTACAGTAGATATCATTACAACCACCAACGCTATTCCATGCCCCTTGATAAATTTCCTTGACACCAACGTTTATAGTACTTGTATTTTTCGCTGATCTTGCATTAATGAGAGACTTGCTGGTAGAAATACCTGAGCCAAAATCATTTATTAGTCCTTTAATTGACGAGGATGCCGCATATGGATCAATATTTTGAGTTACAAAAATTCTTACAGATTCCTGTATTCCTAAAGTTATTGCCTGCCTTAATAGTTCATTTCGTTCCTCTTCAGAGGTAAAATTGGAAAACTCTATTCTTTCTGTTATGTTATCGAGAGAAGAATTTTGATAGTTCCAAAAGGATGGATTTGCCCCACCAGGCATTTTGCCAAAATATGGTGAGTACATTTGAGATGTTGTAGAAGGATTGTACCTTACAAATTGAGATGTTCCTCCGAAACCTTCGGTGTAGACTTGCCAACTTAACTCCTGTGGGTCTGTTCCGTAGACTACGAGGTTTGCTTTATTTAAATCACCATAGTCTCTTTGTACGGTAAAGCCAATATTTTCGAGTTGATTTGCAAGAATTTCACCCATAGATTTTCTTGGTTGATCATCGCTTCTTATCATAATTTTGATTGAGATGGGTGTTCCTTTGTATGTCCATTTACCGTCTAGCTTTGTTGCAGCGTTTGAAATTAATATTTTCTCGATTATATCTTTTGCGAGATTTGGATTATATTTGAGATTGTAAGACTCTAGAACTGGAATAAGAGATTCGTATTCAGGTGAGGAGATTCCAAACGGGTCTATCTGAACACTTCCATAGCCATTTAGAATTTCATCTACGATAAATTCACGATTTATCAAGTAATTTACTGCGAAACGAATTTCTTTGAATTGGAATGGATTTAAAATATTTGGGTTCTTTGAAGGTGCGGGATTCAAAAGGAAGGCGAATGAACCCGCATTTTTTTCATATATCTTTACATTAGTATCATTTGAAATAGATGCTACTGTTTCAAGAGGTATTCTAAAGTAGTACATGTCAAGATTTCCTGCCTTAATATCACGCAGAGCTGTATTTCCGTCCAGATATTGAATGAATCTTATGTTATCTGTATATGCGCCCTTTTGACTTGATTCGAATGCATTCATATTAGTAAATGAGGGAACGGTTACTATCAAAATTAAGGCAAAAACGAGCGGAACCTTGGATATTTCTGTCAATTGTTTTGTGGTAAAGGTAAGAGATTTATGAATTTTCTCAATTGTGCTAATTATATCTAAAAAACAAGATAATATAGCCCCATTCTAACTTGTTCTATGGCCTCTACAGCTTCAAGATATAAGAAACAACTATCATTATTATTAGACATTGGAGTAATCTCAGAAGAACTCTATTGTCATTTCATCAATAGAGGAAGTGGTAAAGGGGCTTACATTTACAAGATTCCTCATAAACCTGGTGGTGGCGTTTTATCTTTAACTGGTGGTACTAGAAAGTTAGGAGATAGTATATTTGCGTCAACTCACAGAATCTTGATGGGTTCAAAAGCAATGATGATAAGCGCAGACAATCTAGTTGTCAACAAAGAACAAATTTGGAATTGGCAATTTTTCGGAGATGCTGTAAGAGAATTAGCTCCAGAAATTTACGAAGATCTCATAAAGCTTAGAGAAAAAATAGTTACAAATTCAATGTTTCATCAATTTGTTGTAGCCAGATCTGATAAAACATTTCGTAGACTTAAACTGGCTGATCTCTACCTGAAAAACCAAATAAAAATTCTTGATCCCAAAAATGGAATCAGTGTGATCTTTTTGACAAATGAATCAGGGCATGAGTACGCATCAAAGTTAATTCCTGAATCAGATTTGGTTGATTATGTTGTAACGGGCAAAAACTTTGATATGCATTCTGCGATGGTACAGGTTAGACGACTATACGACATAGATATGATCTTGAACGACGGAGGACGTATTATGTCCAATTCAGTGCGGGATTTAGGAATACTGGGAGAAGAAAGAGTTACACTAGAACCATATCCCGGAAATCAATTCATTCCCAGAGGCGAATCAATTGAACCTGGATCAATACTTGGCGCACAAGGAATAGGAATAGACGGAGGAGAAATCCAAAATGGTATAAGAATTCACTCAACAAGAATTGGAGATGAGGCAGCTAATGTATATCTGTACCCACTAAATGAAGAGTTATGCATAGCATAAATGGGTAACTGAAGCTACCCAGCATCGATTAAGTCAAGTATTAATTTTTATTTAATAACAAAACAATATCTATTTTATTTTGGCAACTATTATTGATCCTTATTTCAGCTTCAACTATACTATAGAGTTCTTTTATGTTTTGCGGAAACCTTTTTTTTCAGAGCATTGGTCATTTCATCAAAGAGCTTTGCCAAGTCCCACCCGACATTGGTATAAGAAATGTTACCATGAGTAGAATTTATGTGTACATCTATTTCGTATCTCTTCCTTGAGCCCAAGACGCTTCTCAATTTAATATGGCAACGGGCCTGTTCTATATCGGGATGAATTCTTCTCATAAATCTGGTGATATTTGCAAACTTAGATTTAGCTAACTCTGCGTCAAATGGTTCATCGGGTAATCCAACGATAAACATAGGAATCTCTTCCTCTATCTTTTCTCCCAAAAGTGCAACAATGTCTCTATAAGTAATAATACCTTGAACTTCATCCCATAATTTAATTATGCAATAAGTAGACCGTGAACTCAACATTCTATCGCACACTACCTGGACACTTTCATCTACTCCGGCGGTTATTACATCATTGTTCGCCAGTCCCGAAACTTCAATCGAAAGGTTATCTTCAGTATTATCAATACCTACTGATTTTTTACCTATCCTTTCAGGAGGTGACAATACATTCATAATGTCAGATGAAGTTATGATGCCGACAAGACGCCCGTTATCAACTACTGGTAAATGATCAATTCTCCTCCTTTTCATTATGGATTTGGCAGCTGTCACAGTCTTGTGAGAATCGATAACTATGGGATCACCGGTCATCACATGGGATGCGACAATTCTCAGTTTTTTCTCGGTCAATTGCTTTCGGATTAATTCAACAATCCGCCTAGCTGAAAGTTGTCCCTCAATGTTACCATTGCGAACAACAGGCAAAGTTCTCATCCTGTAATGACTCATTATTCTCGCAGCTTCGCCAATTTGACTCCCCGTATTCAATGCGGGAATTATTTTCCCAACCAATGAAGGTCGGGTAGTTTTTATGTCTTTGATTCCAATTATATCCCTAATATTCAAGGCTGCTATTTTTCCAGACAAATTAATGAAGATGTCATAGGATTCAGTTTCATGCAGAGTGCTGATAATTTTTGACAGTGCCTCATCCTTGGATATGACTAAAGGCGGCTCCATTAATTCTCCAACAGCCATTGTGCGAATGGAGTTTAGATGACTATAAATTTTGTTTATTGTCAACTTTATGGTCTATAATTTCTAAGACATTAAAGGTTTTTTATCCTTAATGGTATGATTGCGCTCCGTTGATATGATTAATCACAATATTATCATATCAAATAATATCTATGGCTTGATTCTACAATTTACCAATAATTCAGGCGGAAAGATGAAGGATAAAAGAATCATTGAAATTATTTTAAAATATTAAGTATATACAATACAATTTGTCGTAGCCCCACTTTATCAATTTTATTTGCTGTCAACCTAACGATCTTTACGTAGAAAGTTTTTTAGAAGGCAATTCTGGTACATCATTATTAAGTTAGTCATGCCAAGGTCAAAAACTCAAGTTTCAAATAAAGGTGCAAAAAGTGACCCAGCCGGAGATGATGGCACTTTACCGCAATGGGCAGAAGACGAAATTAAAGCTGTGCAGTTTGATAAACCCGAAATTCTGACAAGATCTGGCTATATTTTAGCTGTTTACGAAGATGCGTACAAAATTGATTTGCAAATATATGAAGCACTTTCCGATGGGAGAACAATAATAGAAGGTTTGGATGTTCCCAATAATTTGAAAATTTCGGACTTTCTAAAAGGATTCATTTATGAATTTAAAATAAGAATGTTTAAGGGTGAATTAAGTGCCAAGCTAGTTGAGTTGTTAAAAACAAAGTACAATCTTGAAATGAATGCGATATTCAGATTTGAATTAGAAGATCTTCAGCTTATGGATGTAGAATCGGATTTCCAGGCATCAACAAGTTCTGGTGAAGTCGAGGATGAATGAATAACCAATTCAATTTTTAATGTCCAATATTTTTCGGAAAGAAGTGCCCACAATTGGATTTACTAGGTATGGTATCGTGTGTTTTAACCATACTCCGCCACGCATATAGAACGGTACAACTATTTCTAATCTATTTGATGTGCAAGCCCTTATGATTTCTTTAGATACAGAACTGGGATCAAGATAAAATCGTTCCTTACTTTTGAATTTATTTCCAAAAGATGGATGATAGAAAAAATTTGTCTTGACACCGATAGGGCTTACAACAGTAACATGTACACCTGTCCCATGCAATTCATGTCGTAGCGACTCAGAAAAACCTAACATAGCAAATTTTGATCCGCAATATGCCGCCAACCCAGGTATACCAAAGCTTGCTGCTAGTGATGCGACATTTACTATGTGTCCATTTTTCTTTCTTAGCATTGGATCTAGAAATGCTTTAGTGCAATAAATCATTCCAAAGTAATTTGTTTTGGTAACTGATTCCATATCTTCAATTGACTGATTGGCTACATCACCTAAAATTCCAATTCCTGCATTGTTTACCAATATGTCGACATCATGAACTGAAAGTACGTCCTTTGCCATTTTTAGAACCTCTGTTTTATTAGACACGTCGCATGCAACGACCATAGACTCGCATTTTTCACGGATTTCCGACGAAACTTCTGACAAACGTTCTTTATTTCTAGAAACAAGTACAATTGATTTGACTTGTTGTTTGACAAAATCAAATACTGTTGATCTTCCTATACCAGATGAAGCTCCGGTGATAACGACTGTTTTCCCGTTTAATTTATTCATTGCAAGTCCTCATTGTATTAGCACATTATCATTTCTAAATGCTTACTAGCTATTGTCCCAATTCTTAGATTTAATTTGATTTGCAATAGAATCTTTACCAATTGTAATCCTCATAAGAGCTATCCACATTATTACTAGTGGTACATGATATGTAGCAATTCTCCATGCGATGATTACTGACAATTGAGACGAATTCAATACATCAGTTAAATTAGGAATGGAACTAATATTCGTAATGTACGCCCATATGCCTAATTCTGCTAAACCTGATCCTCCAATGGTAATCGGGAGAGTGGATAAAGCAGTGGATGCTGATGTGGCCATAAATGACTGAAAAAATCCAACATGTTGACCAACTGCTTGCGCAAGCACTAAAAATGAAATACCTTGAAATACAAATGCAACAAACGTTATTGCCATTCCTACCGACAGGACCTTCACTGAATTGAACGACGTAAAATTTTCTCTGCTCATTTTGCACAAATCCGCTAAAGCAATATTTGTTGAATTTATCAGGCGTTCTGATCTCTCTTTTGATAAAAATCTTTTAAGCAATTTCATAGCAAAATTGGGTAGCTGGATATTCCTGTTCGCAGACAACACAACTACTATAAACCAGAAACCAAATGTTGGTATCGCAACGAGTATGACCAAAATACCAATAAAAGAACCCCCACTAAGTATAGCCACAGCGCCTGCAATAAATGCCAAAATGCTCCCCACAAAAACGTCAGCAATTATTTCTGCTGTGGCCACCCACGCAGCCTTTCCTGCGGATACACCATTTTTAATGAGCCATGCAATTCTTACTATTTCACCGCCAATAAATGATGGAGTTGTCTGTGTAACAAATTCACCGGCAAGCCTTGCATTCATGGTCTTGAGAGTTGTACTATAATTAGGGCCTATGAAGTGTTTGATAAAATACCTAAACCTATATGCTTGTAATAAGATTCGTATCATAACAGCCGATACTGAAAGCAAGAATGGTACTGCTCCGACAGAAAACACATCAGCGGGAGAAACTGGGGTAAAGGTAAATAATAATAAAAATGGGATAAGGCTTACTGCAACCGCAATAACTCTCCATTTCAACCCCGGTCAATGCAAAATAGTATCTAGTCATATAATAATCAATAGAATTAATATATTCAGCTCTTTGTTTTTCAAAGTATATTTGGAATCAATCTTTGTCACGGGGACGGCAGGAGCTGGAAAATCACTTCTCACATCAAAACTAATCCAATGGTACAAAGACAATAATTTCTATCCTATCTCCTTGAATTTAGATCCGGGTGTGCTTTCATTGCCATATGAGCCTGATGTTGATGTGAGAAATTACATTGATATCTCCAAGATAATGTCCGAACACGATCTGGGGCCAAATGGCGCGCTAATTATGGCTGCCGATTTAATAGCTACAAAACTTGATGAGATTCAGGAGGAGGTTTTTGGTTTGAATCCAGATTTCGTGGTTGTAGACACCCCTGGTCAAATAGAATTATTCATATTCAGGGCTAGTGGTCCTTATTTCGTTTCAAATTTTCAATCTGATAACAAGATAAACATTTTTACTTTTGATGGGATTTTAGCGTCCTCTAGCCCAATAAATTTTATTTCAATAGCCTTGATAGCAGCCTCTGTAAGGCTGCGTTTGAACATTTCCCAGATAGACGTAATGACAAAAAGAGACCTTGTGATTGACAAGTTGCAGGAAATTGTCAGATGGTCCTCTAGATCTTATCTAGAAGATTCGTTGCAAAGTGAAAAGAATAGCGAATATTCCTTGCTGAGCAAGGATCTGTTACACGCATTATCAAAAAATAAATTAATGCAAAATCCGATTCTCGTTTCAAGTTTAACAATGAGTGGCATGGTAAATCTTACTGCAGCACTCTCTAGGGTACTTAATCTTGGTGAAGAAAAGGCAGACTAGTGATGCAAATGAAAGAAACTTTTGATTTTTGTAAGGCAACGGCCCCCTCCTCAACGGCCAATCTAGGTCCAGGCTTTGATGTATTTGGTCTGGGACTAGATCTTTTTTATGATACCGTATCTATCCGCAAGTTAGCAACAACGAATGGAAAAATAAGAATCACTTTAGACAATAATACCAGCATTCCATCCATAGTGGAAGAAAATACTGCGAGTCTCGCCGTAATGAAAATCGCTCAAAAAAAGAAAATCAAAAACGATCTTGACATTAGGATCACCAAGGGAGTGCCAATAGGACTGGGATTGGGAAGCAGTGCCGCATCCAGTGCTGCAGCCGTTACAGCATTCAACGAATTATTTCAATGCAAGTTAACCGAAAATGAATTACTGGATTTCGCTGCAGAAGGTGAAGTAAGTAGTGCTGGTGTAAAGCATTACGATAATGTTGCCGCTTCCCTATTTGGAGGATTTGTGGTTGTAAGAACATTCCCTTCTCTCGAATTTATTAAAATAGACACACCTAAAGATCTGATAATGGTAGTTTGCGTTCCCAACATGATAACTCCAATTAAGAAAACAAAACATGCGAGAAGCGTGATACCAAACAGGATACCAATAGAAGATCATACAAGAAATTTGTCAAATGCATGTATCATAGTAAGTGGTTTTTTTCATCAGGATACCAAACTTTTATCGAAGGGGATGAACGATTTAATTGTAGAACCTGCCAGGAAGAGCCTTATTCCAGGATATGATAAAGTAAAATCAAATGCAATTAGTTCCGGCGCGCTAGCAGTAACCATAAGCGGCGCTGGACCGTCGATGATTGCATTCACAAATACTAAAGAATATTAGAATGCGCGCAAAATTGGACAATCAATGGAACAGGGTTTTGTCGGTTCTAATATTCAAAGTACAGCACACGTTTGTCGCCCAAGTGGTGGAGCCAGAGTAATTTCGAAATCTTGATTTGAAAGAAATGGAAAAGGCTGTATTTTCACTTTTTGCTTTTATTTAGAAATTCTGACATCATCTTTTGTCTATCTTCATGTGCAAAACACAAGGACCATCCATAAATCTCTAATCGAAGTCCCGTATCCAAATCTGCATCCATACCCCTGTTAATCAACATTTTACTGACTTTCACGGCGTTAAAACTATTCTTAGCAATTTGCTTGGCCAAATTATCACATTCATTCAAAAGCTTAGTATTGAGAAGTTTTGCAATCTGAATATTCCGTTCCTTTTCCTTCTCCTTGTTATCTTTTGGTGCTTCCGGAGGCAGGTTATCGTCAGAGTTCAAGCTAATCACGCTATTAACAAGACCAAGTTGAAAGGCTTCATCAGCAGATACCATTCTTCCCGTGAAAACTAATTCCTTTGCTTTCGCAGGTCCAACCAACCTCATTAGCCTTTGTGTTCCTCCCCAACCCGGAGGAATTCCAATAGTTACCTCAGGTTGACCTAGTTTTGCATTGCTTGAGGCAATCCGAATATCGCAAACCATCGCTAACTCACAACCTCCACCCAATGCATACCCATTTACTGCGGCAATCACTGGTTTATTGAGGCGTTCAATTTTATTCAGTACCGATTGGGCTGATGAGGCGTACTTTTCTGCCGATATAGGATCTATATTTACCATGTACGAGATATCTGCACCGGCACAGAAGGATTTTTCCCCTGCACCTGTTAAAATTACAACTTTGATACTTTCATCTGCGCCCACAATATCAATTGTCCGAGACAGCTCGGAAATTACATCGATATTCATTGCATTCAGTGCTTCAGGTCTATTTATTCTGAGCAGAGCAATTTCGCCTTGTGGTTCAAGTTGGATATATTTCATATTAGACATTGTGAAAATTGGAAACTGCATTCAATTAAATCTTATTCTGTTTTTCAGTCCAATATTACGGAATTCTAAAAAATTAACTTGCGGAAGTTAAGGGTAGACTATAGACTAGAAAGTGAAAAATAAGAGTGGGTTTGAAGCAAAAACTTTAGGCGCCGGCCATTCCGTTTCTTAATTCAACAGCCTTGTGGTCGTCATTTTCCATAGATTCGGCAGCTGCCTTGTGCATTTCTGACATTGCACATCCCATTTGGGCTTCGGGTTTACCCCTTCTCATAATACCACGATACAAACCTGCTTCAAGTGTTTGTCCATGAGCTTTTTCCCATTCTTCCACTGGAATGCTGAATTTCTTTTGTATTCTATCCCTATACCATTCTGGAATTACGTTAAATGCACAGAATGGAATAATTCGCAAATCAGGAGTCAAATAATGAATATCGCATCTCTGCAGTCTCTCAAGATCTTCGTTATATTTATCTTGGAAGTGCATCATTCCCAAGAAGAGCGAACGAACATGCCATGAACCTACTGAGTCAAAATTACGCTTCAGCAATATGCTCGAGAACATCTTTGCAAGATTCAATCCGTGAGGTTGTTTTTCTCTGTCTACAAATTGATTTAGTTTCCTGATTACCTGTAACATTGACCAGTATCTATTTGCACCTGATTTTATTTCGTCAGCTTTTTCTTCGAAGTATTCCAAGACTCCTTTGAGATCAACAAATGACGTAAGTGGAATTAACTTCTTGGTTTGAGTATCCTCAAATACATACGTTCCAGCACCACAAGCAAAGTGAATCGAAAGTTCGTATTTTGGCTTTTTGCTAAATGCCTCAATAACATTTGTCAATGGCATACATGATGGAACAGGGAACCAATCATCCATTGATACTTCACCATTTGTTTGTTCTTGGATTCTTTCTATACAGTCTGGAATGGTAATTCTATATTTTTCTCGCTCTTTTTTGCCCATTCTACCGGTTAATGAAACGGGTTGGAAGTTTACTGCGTGAACTACGTCAAGATGTTTTTGGGCATATCGAATAATTGGACCTAGTTCATGGTCATTAATGGACTTTATTACAGTAGGTACAAACACTACAGTGGTTCCGCATTTTCTTGCAGATTCCAAAGCATAAGGAACTTCCCAATGATTCTTCGGATTAGTTCTTGGAGTTACTCCATCAAATGACAAATAGAGATTACTTACACCAGCATTTCTTACTTGGCGCATTGTTTCTGGTGAAAGCGCCAATTTAATACCATTTGTATTCATTTGTACATGGTCCACGCCCTCTTCTTTCATAATTCTAATGATATCACTGATATCATCCCTTAGCATGGGTTCACCGCCAGTGATTTGGATTGAATTTCCAGCAATTGGTTTTTCTGCCTTTAGGGTTTTCATCATGGCTCGAACTTGCTGATGTGTAGGCTCATACAAATAAGCACCTTCTAAGCCCTTTTTGACATAGAAGAAACAATACCAGCATGTAAGATCGCATCTATTTGTAACTATCATATTAGCAAGGCCAGAGTGTGACAAATGGTTTGTACATAATCCACAATTAGTCGGGCATGCACACTTGTCCACCATTACATTTGGCGCATGTGCTCCTTTACCATCCATCCAATATGTGCTAAATTTATTATACATCTTGTAGGAACCAAAGTATAGCTCCTCACATTCTCCGTGTGTCGGACAAGTTTTTGTCATAAAGACTTTACCTTCTCTTTCAAAAACTTCCGCATCAAGAATCATATTGCAATCCGGGCAAATGCTCTGAGTAAATCGTATGGTTCTCTTGTCTGTATTAACTTTACTTACTGTACGGTTAGATATTTGTATTAATTCCACTTAATTTCACCTAGGTTTCATGTCGACTTTGTAATTTTCCTATATAAGTATAATGTAACTAATAATAGGGTGAATAGTTTGCTTTTATATGCACGGCAAATTACATTTAAAATATATAGTATGTTTCTGTAATCCAGTTCAACTATTATTATGAGTTTATCTGATAAGACCAAGAAAGCGATGGAAGAGGTAGGTTTGGGGAGTTATGAAATAAAAGTCTACATTTCATTGCTTGAGAATGGGTCGATGCCAGCTTCAGAGTTAAGCAAAAAATCCAGCGTTCCATATTCAAAGATATACGAAGTTTTAAATTCATTAGAAGAGAGAGGCTGGATTGAATCTAATAGCTCAAGGCCGCAGAAATTCTTTCCAAATTCACCTCAGACCGCAACAGAAGCAACAAGGACATTGATTGAGAAAAAGATGGATTCTAACAATGAGTTAATAATACGAGAACTTATGCCAATTTATGAAAAAACAGGGATTAAAGAGAGGCCTGAAATATGGGTAGTAATGGGTCTATTCAATATTGCAAATAAAGTACAAGAAATAATTCAAAATTGTAAGAAGGAATTACTCATTGCGTTGCCCCAGGGGGCAGAAAATATTGTTGGTATCATTCAGGCTACCTTGAGAACGTTATCTGAGAAAGGAGTAAAGATAGCAGTGCTTGTTTCTGAAAATACCAGCAAAGAAACGATCCATACAATTTCAAGAGTTGCTGAGGTTAGAGTTAAGAACAACATGTTTGGAGGAGGCGTGATAGGCGACATAAATGAGGTTATGATTCTCCTTGGAAATGGAAGAAACGAAAGAGGTGCTGTGGAACCGATTGCAATTTGGGCCAATCATATTGGACTTGCTGGATTTGCCAAAGAATACTTTAGCTATTTATGGTCTGATGCAAGCTCAAAGTAAAAAGTAGGTTTCAAAGAGGTATTTTTGTGCGTTCATTTACAATCTAATTTTTAAGTGTGGATAAAAGTAATACTAAAGGACAAACAATGACGGAATAGCCCTACTGAAGTCAAAATGAAGTAGATCTTGAGTTAGGAGTTTGTCCTCCCTAATTTTCGCAAAACGCTTATGACTGCAGCGATATTTACTTGCCAATAAAGGATTTTATATATCAACAAATTCCACCTTCTGAAATTTACATGTCAGAAACTTGATAAATAGCAATTAATCCTATCAACACATTGGTACTAATAGAAGCCGCTTGCTCACTTGAGAGTTTTAGAAGGTTTATCATTATAAGTACATGTAGATCCTTTATTCCCGAAAGTTACATGCATGACTTTGAAATATTTCCTGAGCGTGAGGAGGGACCCGGAGCAATTTACATTGAAGCGGCTGACAAGGTAACCCTAAAAAAAATTCGTGAAATGACGTTTGTAAATGCTAAGGAAGTGCTCGGCATTATTTATTCCTCAAAGACCGGAAACACCCAACTTAAATGGAGACAGACCCGAAGGAAAAATGGAAAGGTAACAGGGGAGGCATCTCCCAACGCCTTAGTAAATTTGGTTGAATCAGGAGTAATAACTCAGGAATGGGTAAATAGTTACCTTGAATCTTCAAAACAACAAGGTCAAAATGACAATACCCCAAGTACTGAGCCTAATTCGCAAGATAACAATTAGACAATGTGAAAGATAATACAGATGATTGTTCGTGATTCGAAGCATTCTGACAAATCCAAGGCAATTGTTGCAGAAGATCTAGATGACCTTTTTTCGTTAAGAAGGATAATTGAGCTAAATGACAACATTATCACAGATACCACTCGATCAATAAAACACAAGTCTGAATTTTCCAGACCCGATAAGGGTGAGCGAGTAAAAATCAGAATATTACTAAGAATTGATAACATAAAGTTTGATGGAACAGTAGATAGAATAAGAATTGGAGGAACGATACTGAACAGCGACAATCAGTTGGTTCCCAAGGGCGTTCATCATTCTTTATCGATCAAGGTTGACGATATGATTATATTAGAAAAGAAACAGTGGAAAAAAATTCAAACTGACATATTAGGAAATTCTGGGAGTAACACTATCTACATCCTGATTTCAATTGATATTCAGGAAGCAGCCATAGGACTAGTAACTGGGACTCATGTAAAAATTCTACCCAATATTTACTCTGGTCAAAGTGGAAAAAGGTTTCAGGGTTCTAGGACCGTAAACGCAAACATAGATAGTTTTTTTGATGATATTCTCACAGGAATTAAGGGTGTTACTAATCTACACTCACAAGAGCAAATGATAGTCCTATTTGGGCCTGGAGAAACCAAGAGGAGATTTTTAAACTATCTTGCCAAGGAGATCAATGACAAAATTTCCATTCTAGAAGGTATAGACGTTGCAGGCGAAGATGGTATTTTTGTATCTCTGCGTTCTGACTCACTAAAAGAGTTATTGAAGACTAGTAAAATCGGAATAGTCTCATCTTTACTGGACAATTTAATGTACCTCATCCACAAAGGTGATCCTAAATATGCCATTGGTGTAAATGAAGTTAAATCTGCTGTGATTAACAAGTCAATAGACAGTCTAATCTATTCTAACGCTATTTTAGAAAAGATCAACGAGGATGAGTTCATTGATTTATTGAATTCAACAGAAACTTTTGGAGGAAAGATATATGGAGTTGACGCATCTACCGATATAGGACTGCGAGTCTCTTCTTTAGGAGGCATTGTTGGCCTTCTAAGATATGCAATAAGGTAAGCCAGGCAGTCGGACCTTAAGAAATAGAATTAGTTAACCATCCCAGGTAATCTTTATCGGCGTTATCCAATCGTAGTTCCACAATTTCGGGTACATCGTAGGGATGGATTTTCTTTATCTCTTTACTCAATTTAGCAGAAGAAACAGTCTTAAAAAAACAGAGATACTCATCATCATATTGGATTTTATGTTTCCAATAGTAGAAAGAATTTATTTTTATGATATTTACACAGGCACAAAGCTTCTTTGAAATCATAGCTTTTGCTATCCTATTTGCAGTTTGCCTGGATTGAAATGTTGAGATTATTATTGACCCTTTACCATGAGTCAGTTTTGTTTTGGTCACTGTCATTGCGTATTTCTATTTGATATATGCATACCAATTGCTGGACAACAGTTTATTGATTATTCAGTGTGTTCTCCGACGGAGGACCTAGCATTTCGATTGTATGTCCCCATGGGCACATCTGGAAAATTGTCTGTGACCCTTTGCTCCGCAACCATGCTTGCTTCTGCAAGTATATTAGTCACATCTCCACCTGATGGATTTAGTGCAAAGCCAATATCCGAAGTGCTATTAGCATTTACCATTATATCACTAAAGACATCATTAATTTCTCCTAATTCTACGTCGACGTTAGGCATAAGTCCAGATAATCCAGTTTTTACTTTTGATAACGTTCCAACTGCCGGTTTTAGTGCAGTAAGAGCATCGCCAATATCAATGGTAGATTCTAGTCTCATATGCACCTGCTCAAGGGACATTTTTAATTGGGAAATAGTCTTTATCGTTCTTCGAACTTGCGAGAGTTCATTTGAAAGCATCTTGCTCTGTTGGCTATCATGATTTTGTAAATGTGTAACAATTTGATTAAAAAGTGCTCTATCTTTTGATTTTAATTTTTCCAATAGTGTATCTAGTTTTTGAGTTTGAATTCCCATTCTATTTTTTGCAGATTCCATAGTAGGTTTTAGAGGTTTTTGTGATTTCAGGCTTTCTCTAATTCTTTCTGTGGGATCTTTTTTGGCCTCCTTATTCCACTGGTTTGTAAAGCTAGTCATAGGATCTAGACAAGTCACTAGTCGTTAAATCAAAGTGTCATATTTGAATAACCTGCTGGTAATATTTTCTAAACAAATTCACACCAACTTATAGTATTTTTTCTTTCGTACTATCTCAATAGGGCAAAGGAATTTTCTAGCTGTCAGTTAGGCAACTTAAATATCTTTTTAGCTAGTGTTATCTTGTTGAATCTAGAAGAATGGTGTGAGATAGATGAGACTCTATACTCTGCTGAAACCAATGAACAATATCTACAATTTGCCGGTTATGACTATGATAGGAAAAATATAGAATATTTGGCCAAGATGAAGTTACTCATTTCAGAGATATTTGTAAGGACATTTTCTCAACCTAAAACATTGCTCCTTTCCTCAATTGAGAATATATCTGAATCTAAAACAAAGCCCCTTGAATTAAAATTGCATGAATTGAGAGGAACTAGGATAAAAAGTAAAGATTTGAAATTCAATGGAAAACAAGTGAACTGGAATAATTGGAGACAATTCAATAGTTACGAAAAAGATCACAACAAGAGAAAAATTGTATTTGATGAGTTTGTCAAAAAGACAAAATATATTTCTCCACTCATCAATTTACGTTTTAAAAAAATCAGAGAAATTTATTATAACTTTTCTGATAAAGTAAATGAGACTTCAAAAAAACCAATTAATCCCCTAGACGGATACCTATTAAGTGAAAAAATAGGCCTAACGGATCTCAAGAAATTGGTTACAGATTTGGGACAACGTGCAGAAACACCATTTAGAAATGAGCTGCGATATGCTAGTGAATTAATCGGAAAAGATGCCGAATACTACGATGATTTTTATTTTTTTCGAAACAGAATTTTTCTAGATATTGAGAAATATTTTTCCAAAACTAATCCTGTACGTACAGTTAGAAAAACCCTAGAATCAATTGGGTTTGATTTTTCAAGAATTAAGTTTGATGTCTCTGATCGACCAAATAAATATCCATCACCTATTTGCTTCTTTGTAAAAATTCCTGATGACATACGGGTATTATACAAAAGTGAAGGCCCGTACTTTAATTTGGAAATCTGTTATCATGAAACAGGACACGCGATACATGCCGCCTCGATTGATAGGAAACTAAGCTATTGGGAAAAATACAAATTTCCAATGGGAGTGGCCGAAATTTTCTCAATACTAATTGAAAGATTAACAAGAAATCCGTTATATTTGAAGGACATTGGAATCACAAACGATAAGGTATTAACGGAGATAGTACTGAGAAACAAATTCATGGAGCTATTCTTCATTGTTTTTTACGCTGCAAATTCCCTGATGAAAATGGAGTTCTGGAGCAAAAACCTTACAATTTTTGAAACTAGCAGCTTATACGAAAAACTAATCAAAAGGTATATGGGCCTTGAAGTGCCTGGAGAATATTGGATGCTACATCATATCCTTCCGGAATCAATAATGTATGTACCCAGTTACATGATAGCTGCGATACGAGCTGCAGAACTAGAAAGATATCTTATCAACAGGTTTGGTGAAAAATGGTGGATTGAACCCGCCGCTGGAGAAAAGCTAAAGCAAATAATGTCTAAAGGAGACGAGATAAATTTGAATGAATTTTCCAAACTTGATCAAAATATCTTTATGAAAGAGATAATTTCTCGCTAAATCTTTCTTAAATTAGAATATGAGAAGAGGAGAATAACTTTTGGTCGGAAGTTCCAAGAGAGCCGTGTATGCCGCGCTATTTGGCAACTTGGGAATCTCGATTGCAAAACTGATCGCAGCATTGCTGACTAACAGTAGTGCAATGTGGTCTGAAACATACCATTCATTCTCTGATACTTTTAACCAAGTCTTATTGCTAATCGGAATTAAGACAAGCTCAAGAGTACCTACGGAAAGACATCCGTTTGGTTATGGAAAAGAACAATTTTTCTGGTCATTCATTGTCGCGACACTATTATTTGGAATTTCAGGAATTCTGTCGTTTGAAAAAGGATTTGCTTCCATTTTTGATCCAGTACATCAAATTGTAAACACCAATATCAGTTACGTAATACTTTTAATCTCTGCCGTCTTTGAAGGTAACGCCCTACGAATTGCTTTTAATTTATTTAAGGGTAACATAGAAGCGAGAGGAGAAAAGGTTAATCTCCATAAGTTATTCACAGAATTTCAAGAAAGTAAAGACCCTACAATTTTGACTGTCATAGTAGAAGATTCAGCAGCGTTACTTGGTATAGCAATAGCCGCAATAGGAATCTATCTATCCGACGTTACTAACAATATGATCTATGACGCCTTAGGTTCAATATTAATAGGTGCAGTTTTACATGATTAAGAAAGATCATGTTAGAATTATAGAATCAGTACTAAAGATTCCTGAGGTGAACAGGGTCATCACACTTAGAACTATGCATTTTGGACCCAAAGATGTGCTTGTTGCTATGGAAGTAAGTATCGTAGATAACATAACCACGGACCAAATAGAACAAGTAATAGATACAATTGAAGATCGAATTAAATCCGTTATCGATGTAAAAACATCATCCAAGATTTACGTGGAGGTGGAAAGAGATAGCTGTCCTGTTAATTCTAAAAATCTGGATGGCACAAAAGAATGAAGGTAGATAGTATTAATTATTTCAATATTGCCCAGGAATATAGTCAAGTCTGCTAAAAGCACAATCTACGCAGTTATCAATCTATCTTTGATACCCAAATAGGTGTCTCCTTGTGACTCATGAGCCCTTTCATGTATATGACTTACGTCCTCCACTTGCTGGCAATAATTACAAATCCATGATACATACTCTTTGCAGAGTTTACACTTTGATACAGGGGACAAAATTCTACCACACGACCTGCACGATTCCTTGTTAAACATCCGACACACACCTATTTGTAATTATTATATTATATTGCATCCTTGCATATAAATTCTACATGCATATAAATTCTACACTACGACGTTACGGATTTTACATAAAAAAAGTTACACTATTGCAATTATCATATCTCGGGAGAAATAATTCTCGTCATATAACGAGGAAGGCTTTATTCCTTATCAACAAATTCATCAGCCGTCGGTGGTTCTGGATTGAGACCCTTTCTCTTCCTAATGTCATTTACAAGTGTTTTGAAAATGGATTGAGGTACAATTTGCCAGGTCTTGAAATATGTATTCCACAAGGCCTTGCCAGCCGTACCGCCACGCATTACCTCAGACAAGTCGAATGTTTCAGAAGCTGGAACTTCACCCTGTATAATGCTAATTACTCCCTTTTGTTCTACGTTCAATAGTTTTCCACGTTTTCCTGATAGGATTCCCGCTACCGTTCCGATTTGTTCTTGTGGACACTTTATCTCCATACCAAGAATAGGTTCTAACAATGCCGAATCTGCCAAAAGCATCGATCCTAACATTGATCGTCTTGTGGCTGGCAATAATTGTGCCAGGCCACGATGAGCTGGATCTTCATGGGGGACAAAATGGTGTAAAACAAATTTTACTCCTCGAACTGTTTCATGAGCTATAGGACCAGAATGTATCACATCGTCGAAACCTGATCTGATAGAATCCATTGATTCCTGAATAAACTGTACACCCTTCGTTTCGTCTACCAGTATGTTTCCACTGATATCCACAGCAGCGACATTTTTTGCTTCATCTGCGCTCCATCCCTTTTCCCTAAGTATTTTGGCCATCTGTTTTCTTTCTAAATCCTCATGAATATGGCCGTTCTTTATTAATTCAATTATTTCATCCCCTAGAGGTTCAACTCTCATGAAAATCTTATTGTGCTTATTCGGAGATTTACTCATAATAGGACCAGCAGTATTACGTATTGTCTCTCGATAATTAATAAGAGGTTGAGTTGTTGTTATTTCTAAACCTGTTTCCAATATTAGAGATGTAGCTATCTCAAGGTGTAATACACCCATGCCCGAAAGTAATGTTTCACCAGTTTCTTCATTGATTTTTACGATTAGATTTGGATCTTCAACAGTAATTCTTCTTAATGCTTCAACCAATTTTGGCAAATCTTTTGGATGTTTTGGTTCGATGGCTATTGTGACAACTGGTTCTGAAACATATTTTATTGACTCAAATGCAGGTACACTTTTGATTGATGAGAATGTCTCTCCGGCAATTGCATGATCTATACCAAGCAGAGCTGGTATATTTCCAGCAGGAAGCATGTTTACTAATTCTCGAGTGTTACCCATGTAGATATTTACTGATTGGACTTTACCCATTCTTTTACCATCTATTAGATAAACTTCGTCACCGTCCTTTATCGTCCCTGAAAACAATCTACCCGTAGCTATCCTACCAGCCTGGGGGTCCACATTAATTGTGGTAACCATCATTAAAATTGGTCCTTTGTCGTCGCATGACATGAGTGATTTCCCTACATCAGAATCAAGATCACCGGGCCAAATTTTTGGTATTCTGTAACGCTGTGCCACATGGGGTGGAGGGTGGTGCTGTACAACCATTCCAAGTACAGCCTCATGTAGTGGAGCTTTCTCAGAGAGGGCCTTTATCAACGACTGATCGTCTGAGTTGTAAGCGTCATAAACATCTTTAAAGCCAACTCCATTCCTCTGAGCAATATTGTAGTTAAATCCCCACCTATCCTTTGCCGATCCAAAGGCTACACTGTTTCCCTGAATACTTACCTTCCATTTCTCTTTTAATTCAGGTTCAGCATAGATTTCGACTAGCTTGTTAAATTCTGCAATGATATTTGAAAGCCATTTCTGCATCGCAGGCGCATCTAACCTGAGTTCCTTGACCAGTCTATCAATTTTATTTATATAAAGGACCGGTCTTACACGTTCTTCAAGTGCTTGTCTTGTCACAGTTTCTGTTTGAGTCATTATTCCTTCAACAGAGTCAGAGACTACTACTACTCCATCTATTGCCCTAAGTGCTCGTGTAACTCTTCCTGTAAAATCGATATGTCCAGGAAAAATCGATATGTCCAGGAGTATCAATCATATTAATCACATATTCTTTTCCCCCGATTTCATAATACAGGGTTACATTGGCTCCTCTAATTGTCATTTGTCTGTTTTGTTCAAGTTTCATTGAATCGAGAGCCAGAGCCTGACCAGCAACAGACGGAGAAATAATTCCCGAAGCAGCCAATAAACTGTCGCTCATCGTGGTCTTTCCGTGATCAACATGAGCAATAACGCCGAAATTACGAATTTGATCTTTATTTCCTATAATTCTCAAGATATCCTGAGTGGACTTGAATTTTGGCATCTTATAAACGACAAAAAATCTATGCAGCATTATTAAATCTTCCTTAATTTACTAAGAGACGTATCGAATCGAAATGTTAGAGAAAGACGCTTTAAAACAAAACCACAGTTGTTTTCAATATTATGTTCCTTATTTGCGTGAGAATGCTTGCATTTTCAGACTCTAATACTGTAAAATAAAAATACCGTGGGAATATTCAATTTTCTATGAAACATGTTACACTAGGCCATACGCCTGATGCAGATGACGCTTTTATGTTTTATGGGATTGCCTCAGGCAATGTTGATTCACCTGATTTTCAAATAGAACATGTCATTGAAGACATTGAAAAGTTAAACAAGCGTGCGATTGATCACGAATTGGACATTACGGCCATATCGGCTCATGCATATGCATTCATTAAAAACTATGTGATTCTAAGTAGCGGCGGAAGTTTCGGGATCAATTATGGTCCTGTCGTAATTTCTAAAAAAAATATCGAATTGAGCGATCTGCCCAAGTGCAAGATTGGAATTCCAGGGAAAATGACATCGGCAAATTTACTACTTAATTTGGCTGTAGGAAAGTTTGATGGTGTGGAGATGATTTTTAGTGAAATTCCAAAGTACGTCATGTCCGGTGTAATAGATGCAGGGCTAGTTATTCATGAAGCACAAATTTCACTTGGAGATGAATTCCACAGAATACTGGACCTCGGTCAATGGTGGCATCACCTAACTAATGGAATGCCAGTTCCTCTAGGAATCAATGTTATTAGTAATCGAAATCTAACAACCAAAGAAATAATTGCTTTTGACGAACTATTCAGGAGTTCAATAAAATACGGACTTGAACATTTGGATGACGCATTAGATTATGCTATGCGATTTGGCAGGGGTAATTCTAAATCACTTATTGAAAAGTTTGTCAAGATGTACGTAAACGATCTTACTATCAGCATGGGAGAGGAAGGTAAGAATTCTATATTAACACTGCTTCAAAAAGCCAAGAGTAATAATATTATTTCATATGATGAAATTCTTTTGGTAGATAGTAACAGTAAGAAAATCCAAAAATACTGATAATGACTCTTAATCAAATGCGCATGCTATAGAATATTGAAAAACGTATCTCTTTGTAAGGGAACATATTTTGCATCTTTAATCAAAAATGCTAATTCTTGAATCGATGTTCCCGTGGATTTGCCAGCTGCCTTGAAGATCTCTTCTGAATATGCAGTACCAACTAGATCGTTCCCTCCATAGGATAGTGCGACCTGAGCTAATTTTTTTCCAAGTGCAACCCAATATACAGAAATATTTTTCATAGTAGTAGCCAGCATGAGTCTTGATAGAGCAATTACTTTCAAGTCATAAAGTGATGAACTTTCCTTGTCAATTAATCCCTTTTGCTCAAGTTCCGTGTTATCAAGGCTAAACTTCAATGGGATAAACGTGATAAAACCTCCCGTTTTTCTTTGCAATTGCCGAACCTTAATTAGATGATCAATAATGTGCTTGGGTTCCTCAACATGACCAAAAAGCATAGTACAATTTGATCTTATTCCCATTTCATGCGCGATTTCAGCTGTCTTGAGCCATTCATCGCCAGAACACTTGCCCCGTACGATTGTGTCTCTTATCTCTTTACTGAATATTTCTGCTCCTCCGCCAGGTAGAGCATCCAATCCAGCCGCCTTTAATCTAGAAAGTACTTCTTTTACAGAATTCTTGGTTATGTGAGAAATGAAATGAATTTCCGCTGGTGTAAGCGCTTTTACTGTTATTGATGGAAATTCTTTCTTAATTTCCTTTATCATTTTTTCATAATAATCAAGTCCCAATTTTGGATGGAATCCACCGACTATGTGAAGCTCTGTGGCCTTCATATCGTTTATTGCGAAGCTCTGTGGCCTTCATATCGTTTATTGCTATTCTTGCTCTTGATAGTATCTGTTCGATCGTCAGGGTATACGAATCTGATTCGTCTCCTTTTCTATAAAAAGCACAAAGCGGGCAACTTGCCGTACATACATTAGTATAATTCAGGTAATATGAAGCAACAAAAGTTACGACGTTACCAGTTAGTTTTTTTTTTACCAAATTTGCGGCGGCACCCAAGACGAAGATATTTTCGTTATTGAGTAGTTCCAAGCCATCGTTGAATGATAATTCTTCTCCATGGATGGCCTTTTCGACAGTATTTGAACTGCCTGAAATACTCTGTAACAAATTGTTTAAATGGTGTCTACATCGACTATAAAATCTTCGCTTTTTTGACAATGTTTGTAAAGAATAAATATCCTTGACAATCGTCATGAAAGATATAGTTCATGAGCTTATTTGCACAGGATTTAATCCAGAAATCTGATGTTAGTGACATTCTAGATCAAGTGCTGCACGGAAATAGATTGGGCTTGAATGACTGCATCCGTTTGCTAAAATCAGACAATCCCTACGCCCTGGGCATTATTGGAAATATACTATGCCCTGGGCATTATTGGAAATATACTAAGAGAAAAACAATTTGGTAAAGTTGCAACATTTGTTAATAACATCATTCTAAATTATACTAACGTATGCATAACTTATTGCAAATTTTGTGCGTTTTACAGAGCCCCTGGTGATTCAGAAGGATATACGTTATCTATAGAAGATGTGGTAAAAAGAGTTGTTACGGCAAGAGATCATTTCGGAATAAGTCAGGTTTTGATGCAAGGAGGTCATAACCCAGATCTCAAGATTGAGTATTATGAAGAGGCGTTCAGAACAGTTAAGCAAAAGTGCCCTGATGTCGCCATTCATGGACTTTCAGCTTCTGAAATTGATACCATTTCCAAGGTCGAAAGGAGCAGCACTAAAGAAGTACTGTCCAGATTGCAAAAAGCAGGTTTGGACTCATTGCCAGGTGCTGGTGCAGAAATTCTGGATGATGATGTAAAGTCAAGAATAAGTCCACTGAAAATAAAAAGTGATGAGTGGTTAAATATTATGAAACAAGCCCACGATTTGGGTATAAAATCTTCAGCTACGATGATGTACGGTACTGGAGAGGATATTGAACAACGGGCGAGACATTTGATAAAGATCGCAGATTTGCAAGAAAAAACTCGTGGGTTTATGTCATTTATTCCATGGAGCTTTGAACCGAATAACACCAAGATGCAAGCAGATGGGATAATAAAATATTCCTCTGGAGGTTTAGAATTACTAAAAACGATCGCAATTTCGAGAATAATCTTTTCAGGACTTATCGATCATCTCCAATCTTCATGGCTTACAAATGGTATTGGAATGGCTCAACTTGCATTAAACTATGGCGCTGATGACTTTGGAGGCACTTTAATCGGTGAGGAAGTAGTAAGTGCGACCGGCGCTAGATCCACAGAATTAACTTCAGATAAGATAGTTGCAGCAATTAAGCAGATTGGTTTCCTTGCGCATGAACGTAATAATTTCTACGAAACCATACGCGTCCATTAAATAATGCAATAGTCAGTGAGTTAAAAATGTACTCCCTGGACACAGGATTAGAATTATTTTCTGGAATCTCTGTTGATTTGTCTTAAGTTGTCTTTTAGGTATATTGAAAAAGCCAAAAGTACTTGGAACAATCATATTAATTGTCTGACATAAATGATGTATTTTTCTTAAAAACATGACATTTTTTTAAGATTTTCTTTTAATCAGACGCGAATATCAACAAGTACCTTTAAATGGCTAGAGTGAGAAAAAGTGTTAACATGCCAGCTGGCATTGACGATCTTGCTATATACGTTCCAAAATTGTATATCGACTACAGAGATTTTGCTCAGGCAAGAGGAATTGATCCCCAAAAATTAGAACATGGCATTGGCATAAAAAAAATGGCCATGGTAGATACAAATCAGGATTCAGCATGTATGGCATCTAACGCATGTCTTGAGCTGATGAAGAAGAATAACTTACATCCTGACGATATTGGCAGGTTGTATGTAGCAACAGAATCAAGTCTTGACGAATCAAAGGCATTAAATTCATTTGTTATAGGTATGCTAGAACAAGTGTACGGTGATGGCTCATTTGAGCATGCGGGAGGAATAGAATGTAAATTTGCATGCGTCAGCGGATCTTACGCAATTTACGACAATACCAATTGGATTAGAGCAGAAGAGAACAATGACAAAGCCGCCATTGTTGTTGTGAGTGACATAGCCAAATACGACGTAGGATCTGCTGGAGAATATACACAAGGAGCAGGAGCAGTAGCCCTTTTAATAAAGGAGCAACCTAGATTGCTTGCACTAGATCCAAAAGTCACTTCAACCATAATCAAGAATGAGTATGATTTCTATAGACCGTTTGGGAAGGAAACTCCACTTGTAAATGGACTATACTCCAATTTACTATATTTAATACAGGTTAGAAAGGCCTTTGATAGTTATAAGGAAAAGGCAATAAGAACAGGATTAATTCATATTAAAGATGGCGAATCCATCACCGATTACATTGATTTGTTTACAGTGCATTTACCATATAGGAGAATGGGAGAAAAGGCACTTGCATATTTACTGAGACATGAATGGAGAACACTTCCGCGATGGCAGCATGTTATCAAAGAGATAGGATTTCATGAACCGGTATTAAATGATAGTCGAGGAACTATAGAATCCATTTTAGCAGATAAAGAGTTTATGAAGGCTGATGAGCAATTTAGAAAAGCATTCATGCAAACTTCCTTTTACAACGAGGTGTACGAGAAAAAAATGTCAAGCTCGCTTGAAGCTTCTAACAGTATAGGTAATTTGTATACCGCGTCTATGTATATGGGATTAAGAAGTTTACTAGAATATGAGTACAAGAAAAATCACGATATCGAAGGTTATAGAATAGGATTTGCGTCATATGGAAGTGGCAGCAGTGCTATGGTATTTAGCGGAGTTATTCAAGCAGGTTACAAGGAAATAGTAAAGGACATGAATCTAGAAGACGAAATTGGTTTACGCAAGAAATTATCTATGGATGAGTATCAAATTTTACGTGAAAATCAGCGAAATTTGAATGACTCTTATGCTAGGGCGAAGAATGAATTTGTTCTGGTCAAGATTGGCGGTTCTACGGCAGATAAAGCCGGTTTCAGAGAATATTGCTACTGCAGCTAAGGCACAATCTTAAAAACCATTTTTTCCTGCTTCAGAAAATCTAAAAGTTTCCTTGAATGTTTTTCATTTTCTAACTCTAAGCTGAGATAAACTCCAGCAGAACCGGCTGCAACGTTGGAACTTAGGCGATCATGTTCAACTTGGACTATATTAACACTGAGTTCGGCTATTTTATCCACAACATTTTTTAGAGCTCCTGGTTTGTCGGGTAATTGAATAAAGATTTTAACCAATCTTCCCATCTGCATTAATCCCTTTGATACTATTTGTCCTAAAAGATACATGTCAATATTACCTCCAGAAAGGATAGCAATAATGTTTTGATTATTTCTTACTTTACTACTTGAAAGGATATATGCAAGACTCGCTGCGCCAGCGGGTTCAACTACAACCTTTTCCCTTTCCATAAGCATAAACATAGTCTCTACAATAGCAACGTCATCTATAGTAACGATGTCATCCAAATATTTTGAACATATTTCAAAAGTAAGCTCTCCAGGAGATTTGACAGAAATACCATCAGCAATAGAAAATCCACCTTTAATATCACATAGACTTCCATGGTCAATTGATTTTTTCATAGCTGGGAACTGTTTGGACTCAACTCCAATAATCTTGACATTAGGTCTTCTAGCCTTTATCGCTAAAGATACCCCTGAGGCAAGACCGCCACCGCCAACCGGTAAGTAGATCTTGTCAATATCCTTCAAGTCTTCCATAAGTTCCAGGCCAATAGTACCTTGACCTGAAATGACTATTGGATCATCGAATGCATGGATAATTGAATATCCATACTCCCTTGACAAAGAATCAGCTGTTTTCCATGATTCGTCATATGTGTCTCCCGAAAGAATCACATTTGCACCATAAGAACGAGTAGCAGCAACCTTTGCAGGAGAGGCATTTTTTGGCATTACTATCGTACATTTGATGTTTCTTCTTTGAGCAGCGTAGGCAACGCCTTGGGCATGATTGCCCGCCGAAGCAGCAATAATTCCTGATTTGTATTGCTCGTCTGTTAGGGAATTGATTTTTGCGTACGCTCCCCTAACCTTGAAGGAGCCCGTTCGCTGAAATGACTCGAATTTTAGGAAGATATTTGTTCGTGCAATTGTTGAAAACGTATTTGATTTTGATAAAGGCGTCTTTCTCACTGCTGCCTTGTCCATTAATTTTTGTGCTCTAAAAATGTCCTCTACTGACGGAATCTTGTTTTTAACGTACATCTTGCTAGAATCGTTCAACCAAATAACCCTTATTTGACCAATATTATGAATTTTGTTTTTATTGGTATAATAGGAGTTGTTATGAACGCTTTTTACTCAATAATGAACTAATTTCTTTGAAAAGGTCAGAAATTTCTTTCCTTGCGGGAGCTTTCATCCTTGCAAGATTTACCACTTTGCTGGAGTTTTTTCCTTTCGGATCAGCCCTTGGTTCAATATCAAAGTATACTATGATACCTTCTTCACCCTGCATAAGCCTATTATAATCAATCAAGATAGGAGAGACCTGGTAAACCTTTATGACCAAGTTATTCAATTCGTAAAACAATGAATTTCTTTTTTTCTCAGCTCCTTCCAGCTGTGGATACTTTCCTTCAATGCTCTTGATTTTTTTTTCCAGATTCCCAACTAATTCTTGATTTTCAAGTAGCCTTTCAAACAGATCTCCAAATTCTAAATCATCAAGCGACATGTTCTTTAACTCTTGTTTTATCGTCTGGTTACCAATATTTGCTACTGATTCTAATAATGTAGAATTCTCTGTCGAAAGATCAAGCAGTTCTTTTTGTATCTGTATAACTTGTTTATCTGGTTTATAGTATGGTAAAATATTGAATTGTATCCCAAAAAATCCTTTGATAGTATAATTGTCTAGATTGGCTGAAATCTGACAAAAAATACGATTCAGTTCGCCTGTTGTTTCTTGAATATCGCCAACCTGCCACTTTTGTAGATCTTTAAGAAAGGAACGGTAAAACTGAATTGTGGATTGTGGGTCAAAAGTGGAAGACTTTGTAACAGAACCGTCCTGAAGCATTACATTAATCTCTGTTGTAGTCAGAATTGGTTTCATGCTACGCAAATAAGCATCTTCGATATTAACGAAGAGAGCATTTAATACTTTGCCAAAGCCATCATTATCTTTATTTGGGATTCTCAAAAATAGATATCCTTACTCAAGATATACTTTGGTCCTAATTAGTCTTTCTTTAAATCAAATTAATTTCAGGAATTTATGGGTGAAAAGGATCTTTTTTGTGGAAATAACCCTCGATTAATAGAAGAGAAAATTATAGAATACAGAGTCAATATGAAGGCAAACGGAAAAGGATATTCTACTATACACAATTATGCAGCCGCATTCTTGGCCTTTATCTAACAACTAATCTTCAATTTTTTTAATCCATGAGTTACAATCTCTTCCTTTTTTAATGTAACTGTGGTTGATGAATAATAGTCCACGTTTGGTACTTTCTGAATAAAATTTGGTACTTTCTGAATAAAATAAACTAATACTTGAGAAACCTTAAATGAATAACTCTATATGACAGATTATGAGTGTTTATTATGTAATATTTCCAATAATTCTCATTTCTTTAATACTTATTTTCTCAGGTCTGATAAACTCCACATTTGGACAGGTAAGCACAAATCTGACAGAAGAATCCTTAGAGAATAATCTCAACGGACTTCAGATATTGAGCCATAACTCATTTATAGATTCTACAGGTTATTTGCATGTAGTAGGGGAAATAAAAAATAATTACCCATCTACTGCCACATTTGTAAGAATCCTAGGAACTTTTTATGACATCAACAATCAAGTTGTCGGAACACAATTTACATATGCAAATCCTTCTGACATAGGCTCGGGAGAAAAGGTTCCATATGTATTAATACTTACGTCTGCAACTATTCCTATTTCTCAAATAGATCATTACAGCTTACAAGCAAGTTACCAATAAATGGATAATAATATAAAGACTGCCCATATCCATTCAATTTTTTTGTATTTGTCTTAACTCATTGTAATCATAACCTTATCATATCATAATTCCGATTCATATACCAGTTCTATACTCTTCTAATAACTGCATCATGTCAGCATCTTTAACACAAGAAATATTATGTTCAAGTTGTTGGTCATTTTTATTATAACAATAATCAAATGATGTGGGTGACAGGATGCTACACGAGTCCAAGCGACATAGAGCCCGGACATACAGCCACATTTGACAGTTTTTTTAGTGCGGATGATATGTCTGGAAAACCAACACCATTCAAGTTATCTTTTGAATGGTATTAATCTAGTCGAGTTACCAGCAGTGTCGCGTTAAATTAATATCATATCTATCCCAAAATAATGTCTCTATCCGCAGAACAGTCAATATTTTTCGAGATAATATTCTATTTGCCCGTATAAACATTCGAATACACATTAATTAATACGCGTTAACTGGAAGAGTTCTGGTAAGTTATCGGGTGCTGACATGTCGGTGGTAACTTACGGTGTTAGCAATAAATGGTTTAAGAATTATCAGCTTCTGCATCTACATCATGAGTTTCTAAATCTTCTTTAAACTCCTCCAAGTCTTCTGTTTTATCGCGCAGTTTAGATTCTCTGAGGCGGGCAAACATTGACCTGAATGTCATGTTACTGTTGTAACATCTAACTATATAACAAATGCTTACTTTAGTTCTACAAAATATTAAAAAACTTATCATACAATAAGTTACCAGAATTACTTGAAGGGTGCACAGATATCACCCAATTATGAATGAAACGGAAGAACAATAATCCTAAATACTGTAAATTGCAAAATAAAAACAAATTTATTGGAAAAAGGGACGACAAACTATAGCGGAATTAATTACCCACGTATGTATCTGTTATTAACTAAAGAAAAAAGTATTGTTGGTAACGATACATCCTTACCTGTTACTTTTTATGGCTAAGGTATATCTGGAAGTAATGAACTCGGTCCGAATACCTCGTCTATTAGACTATCTCCGAATTCATTGTCATCACTATCTCCGAATTCATTGTCATCACCGTTAGCCGGAGATGTAAGGATGTTGAGGCAAACGAATTGATTGTTGTTAGTCGTGGTACCCATGGATCCTATTTTTTCATATTCATTCTTTGCCTTACAATCGTCATCCTGTTTTATTAGGTGGGTTCTCTCGTTACAGTTATTGTCATCATTGTCTTCGCACTCTTCCTCGTCGGCAAATGCTGGTGCTACCTGTGATATTCCTGTTCCTGTTAGCGCTGTCAATATTCCTATAGACAGTGCTACGAACATTAATACGTTTTTTGTATTCAAGGTTTGTTATCGCAAAGTGATACTAAACAAAGTATAAGTAGATTGAGTAAGAACAAGTGCTAAAAAAATAAGAGAGTCTTCTTTACTACGTTAAATCTGAATGTATGAATAGATAGAAGTTACTAATACAAGATATAAGAAGTTGGCTTACCTAAGTTAAAGAAGTTGGCTTACCTAAGTTGGACAAATGTAAGGTTTCTATTTTTTTCAGTTGCTTATAATGTTTAATGTTTAAACATTATAGACATGAGAATGGGATGTAATAAGACAGGCTTGCAAGCCGTTACTCCAGAAGCATTATACAGTCGGGGATAAGACATCATTTCATCAAACAACTTTTTTAGCTGTTGTCCAATTCTTGTCTAAATATTTTCCACTTTCTTCTTTCTCTTTCTGATGCTAGTCTATACGAAGGAACTGTTCGGCCCATAATTTAGTATCATAAATTATTTAATTTAAGATCCAAATCACCTATGAGGGAGAGAAGGGTGAATTTTACTCCTCACTATTGTGTGACCGGATGGGCGCTATAAATAATATAAATTATTAAAAAAAAGATATAATGAGTGATTAAAATCATGTAGGGTTTATATGGTTTGAATTTATAAAGCAATTGGTATGTATAACCATTTCAGTATCTTATTATTGGTTGATAACTATCAAAAGAATCGGAAGGATCATAGTTTATGACAGCAGCCAATAAGGAAGTGGATAAAACCAAGTCTCAAAATCTCACTAAAAGCCCATCTCCTTTTATCTCTATGATTACAAGTGAAAAGAAAGCTAAGGTGGAATCAGATGCAATATACGATACTGACACTCAAATAAAGCAAACACAGGATAGGATATGGAAGGCGCTAAAGAGGAGATACCAGTACGATTCAAATTTGGATTCCGGACAGAATTTTCTGAAAAATCATGTCAACTCCAAGATTCCACTTGTTATTTTGTATGTAGATTTAGTAGGTTCAACAAATCTTTCAATGACCATTCCAGTTGACAAATTAGTCACAATAATACGCGCCTTCACTTATGAAATGTCATCAGCTGTGTATAGGTACGGAGGTTTTGTTTTGAAATATGTGGGAGACGCAGTAATTGCATTCTTTCCTTCTTTATCTAACAAGTTTGTAGTATGTGATAGAGCTGTCAGATGTGGAATGTCTATGTTGACTATTATTAAGAATGGACTCAATCCTATATTGAATCAGTATGATTATCCAGACTTGAGTGCAAAAATTGGAATCGATGAGGGCGAAAACATTATTGTTCAGTATGGTCATGATGAAACTTCTCCACTAGATATTCTGGGATATTGTATGAGTGTCTCATCAAAAATGACATCTTTAACAAAGTCGAATAATATCACGATAGGCGATGATGTATATGTAAGGTTACATCCTGAATTGAGACAAAAATTTGTTAAAGTTAACTACAGTGCAAGAGAATGGAATTATGTAAGCAAGCGAACTGGTGAACTCTACAAACTTTATACATTAAAATAGTAAATGTCTCATATTTTATCGCAAAAATCGAGTTCATAGAAAAGACTAAAATACACTAAATTTCTAGAAACATCATTGTCTACTGCATACATACTTGTGAATTGCACCCTTGGTTCGGAAGAAAGAATAATCACCGAAATTGCGTTCGGAAGAAAGAATAATCACCGAAATTGCAAAGCTGCCGGATGTAAGAGAAGTACGTGGAACATATGGCGTTCATGATATTTTCGTAAAAGTAAAGTCAGACAATACTGAAACAATGAATCATACAATAACTAGCAGAATAAGAAAGATTCCCGGTATAACATCTACTGTTACTCTTGTAGTAATTGAAGAACAAGGCGGCAAAGAAATCAACTAATTTTCGACGGCTTATTTTTCTGACTTTCTTTATTATTTCTTTTTATTGCATATATAATTAGGCCTGATGTTATTACCACCGTTATCCATCCCAAAGAGCCCCCAATAAGATAGTAGTTGTATTGCGGAATCAGGAGTGATATACCAGCGATTATGGCACCTACCCACCAAAGAATAATCAAAATTGGAAGATTAATACTAAATGTTATCACCCTCTAATGCTTTCGTCAAAACCCCTAAGATATCTCACTACTTTTTCACAGTTCATACATTTATCGTATTCAAAGAAATCAAAATCATTGTACTTTCTATACGAAAAAGTACTATCATGATTACAAAAGATTCGCTTGAATGCAATTACTAAAGGATTAGTCATATGTATTTGTCTTACATTTACATACATAATAATGATTTTGGTGGTAACATCAATAATTTTTCCGTTTCGACTCAACCTAAATCATACTCAGAATATTCCTACAAAAAGCGATTTCTCATAGCATATACTTTTTCCATGTTCTGTTAAATTCAGCTATTTTTATAAAGGAGATTCATCAGAAGCTCTAATCTTGGGCGAAGTAGAAGATGTGGTAAACAAGTTCAATGATCTCGATAGTAAGTTAAAAAGGGTATTTTCCAAAGTAGATCCACTCTTGGTTGTTTCTTTAATATTTGATAGGAGTGCAAACGGTAAAAGTATCTACACTCTAGAGACTATTTTGAAAGAGGGACTTGACACAGAAGTGATTCGTAATAATGTCATTAGGAAGACTGGGATGGCTCCTGCCTTTTATCTGCGAGGTACAAAGATGATAGTAAGTCATCCTCTTGATCTAGAGTTCTTAAAGTGGATAAATGACCAAGAGGGCATTGTTAGCATAAAGGGGAGCAAGTTCAGTGCTGGTGGCTCTAGCGACTTTTAAGTTTATGCAAATCCAAAGAAATAGATAGTTTTGATCCGATCTTTCATGTTAAGTTGAAGATATTGCCGGCTGTTATTGAAATAAAAGAGTTACCCTAAAAAAGATCAAACTAATAAGTCTAGCAGATCTTGGGGACAATGGTATGTTAGATATTCGTGTGCAATTTTCCCCAATTCTTGATAAGATAGAGATTCTTCCAAGCTCTAACTTGATTTTGAAAAAGTCTTGATAAATCTATTATGCCGTCGGTGAGATTTGAGCTCACGACAGCTCGGTCTTCAGCTTCACCCCACATAGGTCGAGTGCTCTCCCAGGCTGAGCTACGACGGCACAGCTAACCTTTTGTACAAATTATATATAATCTTGTCTTGAGAAGCATTTAGATATGCAGAGCGATACTTGTCCAAAAGTCTAGTACTATCTTCCTTGAGTTGGCTCTATATATACATCAATAAAGAAAATCATAACATAGTAATGGATAATAAGATCTTTTAGCACTTTTATCGCAGACTCATTTGGATGTTGAAAAGGGGAGCATCACAAGAAAGAATGGAAAAAAACTTGAAAGAGATGAAAGATATGTACAAAGAGAGAAATCTAAGGGAAAATGATACTAAAGACCTGGATAAATATAAAGAAGATTAGAACTTTTTTCTTTACTTAACACTTACAGACTTACACTTCTGTTTGCGAACAACATCACGTTCACCAAGATAAGATAAACAAAACAGATTCTATTTTTGAATCCGATCCATTAGATAGTGAATTAAGAATCCTGGATTGATTTTTTATCAGGTTTGTAGTAACAAAATAAAATAGATAGATATAACAAAATGGTACACCCTCTAGAAAAGAAACCAGAGAACATTAAAAAAGAATGGTGTGCTTATAGTTTCCAATATTAAAGAAATGAAATCATGCTGTTGTTCTTGTCGCTGCACTGATGAATGTCCTTGTAAGTGTCCTTGTGATTGTAGCAAATGTATTTGGGAGAATAAGAATTAAATCTAAAAAAGGATATTACTAGTTATGATAATTTATTGGATGGGTTACGTTTGAGTTTGAAGGGCTATAATATTAAATAATTGATTGCCAGAGTAATAAGATGAACTGTATAAAATGTGGCGTGAAATTAGATTTACCTCAAGAAGTACCTTTATGTAAGGAATGCGGTAAGGCAGGCAGCACTATTAAAACAAGCGATCCTGGTGAAATCCTGGAGCTTCATATTAAATCTCAAAAGGAACTTAAACTCTTACCGGAAAATTTCAAATTATCTGATGTTGGCATAGATGTTGCTAAGAAAATTATCCATGAGTTATTAGCCCTTGGTGAATCCAGTGAAGCAGTTGCCAATACAGTCTTCGGCTTTTGTTTTGGCTACTTATGCCACCAGAAAGAGCAAAAACCATAAAATGTCTGAAGGACCAAGATTTCCAGACCCCTGGATTATTTATGCGAATATTGTGCAGGCCCACTATCAAGGTCGCAGTCGTTAATATTAAAGATATTATAGTCCACTTCGAAAGGTCGGTATTAATCCTCATCAAAGATTATATAGTCTCTACTTGGAGGCATTACGTGATATCTATTGGTTAAGCAGAAAAGACTATCTGAAAAACGTGAAAAAAAACCAAACAGCAAGAAACCTGTCAATTCGGATCGTATATTAAGAAAGGATTTTCCCGAGATAACTGATAGGGAATTAAAGAAATTAAAATCCGATGAATCCTATAAAGAGGGATTTCTATTGGCTATAAGACTTGTTACCTCAGAGTTGAAGACTATAGTAGATAAGAAATGAATAATCTGGGCCAATTGCCCAGGGCATGAAAATGCATCCAACATGGCAGATAACATAGGGCCCATCAAACCAATTTATAATATGTTGTCCAGTAAATCTATCAACTAGTGTCACACTTTGGTGGGTTCATATTAAGCGGCTTCCACTCTGAGCCCATCAGTTCTATTATTCTATCATCGTTACTTGAATTTGTCATTCTGAATGGTCCCCACGGCACGGGACCATCAGTTTAAACCCTATTATTCTTTTTCGACCAAATTACTTTAACGCTTCATCGACCTGGCACGACACGAAGGTCAGTCGCTGACCCGTTAAATGCTCTGGTAGAAATAGTAATGCAAAAGGAAAAACCAAAAAAATTAAAAATTATGATTATTGAAGATGAAGAAGATATTCTAATCCTTTACAGGGATTTTCTCAGAATTATAGGTCATGAGATAGTTTGTGGCTCCCTACATGCAAATAACATTATGTCAGATTTTGAAAAAAATTTACCTGATATTTGCTTGATAGATTATAAAATTCCAGGTCACAAGAGCGGAATGGACGCTGGCATTGAAATTTTAACAAAGTATCCATTGACTCCTATAATTTTTATAACGGCGTACGAACAATTTCAAAAGGAAATAGTCAATAATGCTTTCTTTAAGGACAAAAATATACACGTGCTTATAAAACCTGTCAGATTGACTGAGATAGAAAAAGTTATCTTAGATCTAGTAGCGCATAAACCTAAAGAGTTGAAATGAAAAACCAATTTGTTACTGTCGTTATTGGATGTCATTTTTCCCAATTAGTTCAAAAAACTCGTAATCTTAATAAATCTCAATATGCCAATGTGTGTCCTTGGTTGCCGAGGTGCTTTGGATATAGGGTCATCTAAGCGAATAGTAGGTGTAGTTGATGATGAGATAGATATTACGACGCTGTTTCATGACGTGCTTTGTGAAAATGTACTCGATGCTTCGGTATATGCTTTTAACGATCCTGTGGCTGCACTGAAACACTTTACAGAAAACAAATCTGATTATGCCCTAATCATATCTGATTTGAGGATGCCCGGCCTTAATGGTCTAGAGTTGTTAAAGAAAGTAAAAGGAGACAAGCCCAAAGTAAGGACCATACTAATGAGTGCATATAATCTTGAGGATTATCCAACATACCAAAAATATATGAAAGAAGGTGTTATAGATTCTACTATTGAGAAACCTGTCACCATTAATAGGTTATGTCAAAGGGTAAAGGATGAATTGAATGCCTATGAACCCAAAATAGAAAATAAAAAGTAAGGAGACGCTTCCATCCTTAGTATTTTATTATCAAAGTCTTTGAACGATATTTCCCTTTCTAATCTCTTGTTTAATATCCAATTCGGGTTCATTATCTATTCTTTCTTGTAGTCTTTCCCTCATTTTTTGATATTTGTTTTTCTTACCTTTGTTACCAAGACCAATTACCTTTGTTACCAAGACCAAGTATGTTCTTGCCTTGATCAAATGGATTTGTGGTTATTTCAACAAAGTCTTGCAGTTTTGATTCTATCTTTGCTTCATAAATTGGGTGTATAGAACCGCATGAATGGCATTGACACCAGTTATCATAATCTGACGGTAATGGTTCGTCGAACATTCTGAATTTTACTTCCAAACTCCTTGAGTTGGCTCTATATATACATCAATTTGAGTTAGATTGGTGGACTGATGAATCTAGGCCGGTTTGATGCCGGTTAGAGTCCACCAATCTGTGAATAATGAACTTAAATTAATAATTCGAACATACCATATACAAGTTTTGAAAGATTTTACTAGAATTCATGGAATCAAATTAGTAATGATAGAAGCATGGATGGATCTATGGCAAACAGAGGGTGCAATATACCCAGTTTTCTAGTATAGCAATCTGATTAAGTTGAATATTATTCTATTCATAAATTCAGATTTAGGTGAGTAGATAAGAATCTGTTCTTTTCTTAGTACCTGTTCTTACTCAATCCACTTATACTTTGTTTAGTATCATTTTGCGATAACCTTGAACACAAAAAACGTGTTAATGTTCGTAGCACTGTCTATAGGAATATTGACAGCGCTAACAGGAACAGCACTATCACAGGTAGCACCAGTATTTGCCGATAAGGGAGAGTGCAAAAATAACGACGACAAGAACTGTAACGAGACGACCCATAAGATAAAACAGGATAACGATTGTAAGGTAAAAAATGAGTATGAGAAAATTCGCTCTATGGGCGACAGCACTAACAACAATCAATTTATCTGCACCAACGTCCTAACGTCTCCGGCTAACGGCGATGACAATGCATTCGGAGATAGTGTATTCGGGCAGAGTGTACCTACTGTACCTTAGCCTTAACAAGTAACAGGTAACGGCGGCGTTACCTACAACTCTTTTTCTTAGTTAATAACATGAAGATACATGAGCAATCAAATTCAAGTTAATCATTTACTACTACAGTCTTACATAGTCCCTCCTCCCCTAGTTAGTGATTTAGGTTTTAAATCCACATTCATGATAATGAAATTATGGGCCGAACAGTTCCTTCGTATAGACTAGCATCAGAAAGAGAAAGAAGAAAGTGGAAAATATTTAGACAAGAATTGGACAACAGCTAAAAAAGTTGTTTGATGAAATGATGTCTTATACTCGTATATACAATGCTGCAGGGGTGATGGTTTGTAAGCCTGTGTTATTGCATCCCATACTAATGTCTATAATATTTGAACATTATAAACAATTGAAAAAATTCGATGTGAATATTGAATAAAATTCATTGAACTCTTTTATTGATAATGATCAAAATCCTTTTGATTTCCATCTTTTGTTTTTGTATCCCAAATTGGAATTGCGGCACACTCTTTACATTCTAAATAAACGTCTATACTATTCTGCTTACTCAAAATTTTATCACGCTGTTTGGCGATGATCTTTCGCTTTCCGCATACACTGCATGTTGAAAAATTTCCTACGAGACTCATCTTTTAATTTGACTGTTATTAATATCGCATAGCCGATATAAAAATTTATTTTTGTCTTTCGACCGATATTCGTAAAATATCCAATTGTTGTAGTAATAAAATTCAATAAACATATGATGGATTCGGAATTAGGAGATTTAATATAGAAAGTACGATTCAGGGAGGGAGTAAAAGAACTAAGTTTTTTGATATTGCTACGATTTATTAGTAACAAAGATTTAGCAACTGGTGGGCAATCCGGCTGAATGAACAAGAAACAACCGTGCCCACCAATTGCTGTGTTTAGACTTAAAAGAAAAATGGCCAACGAAATATATAAGATTTCTGAAACAATCTTCCTAGATTCGTTGTAATCTTTCTTAAAAATGGCAATTTCCTAGAATATTCAAAATTTTACCTATGCTAAGGGCGTTTCCTCTACCGACTATAATTGTAACTACAATACCAAAACTGAAAAATGGACTTGTGTTAAAGCAAAGGCTAGTTCCGGTACACCAAACGAAATGCCAGGTTCTGAGACCCTCAGCAAAATGACAGATTCTCAGATACCGCTTGGGCTTAGAAGCGCGTTAGACTCTGCGGTAAAGAGTGATCAGAGCAACCAGAAACTACAATCTCAACAGCAGGCGCAAAATGGCGGTCTCAATGTCCAAACAGAGATCAGGTAATACGGGGTCACACCTGACCAATCAAATTAATCAAATATTCACTAGAATCGTACAATGACCTCCTCCCCTTATTGGTGATTTAGGTATTAAATTGAATAATTCATGACAATAAATTGTGTGCCGCCAATTCTAATTTTCTATTGTGTTACTTCCACATTCTTTTTTTTCGAACGACATGATGTTCTTCGCCGCTCTTTACTTCATTATATGAGATCACTTTAACACCTCTAGCAATATCTTTCAACAGTTGTTCATCGTTGATTTCATTACCTTTTTCATCAAAGTATTTCTTTTTCTTCTTTGGCTGTACAATTTTTGTCTGCTGTTTGGTATGTTTGGGTTTCATAGTTTCTTCCAATTCAAAATAACATCATTCATTTCACAAGCATGTTTTATTGTGGCCATTATGACGGTCTTGTATTGACTTGAGATTTTTTGAGGTACCAGGTACTTTATGATAAGGTTGGATAATTCTTGTTGAGGCAGTTTTAGTAAAGAATCCAAATCCAGATCACAATATTTTAAGAAACGAGATAGTAAATATTCATAATTTTTTCTTGTAACGTCAGAATTAATCTAGTTTACAAAATTAAAGTATGCGTCCTCTTTTTCTTGCTGTACTAACATGTGAGGTAGACGCAGAAACTAGAATATTAGAACTAATTATTTAACTAGTTTTATCTATGGTACTATCTTCCTTAAAGTAAATAAACTATAACAAGTTTTTTATTCTAGTTAAAATGGATAATACAGATTTAAAAGTGGTCGTGGAAACACCCGAAGAAAGAAGAAAAAGATTCCTTATTGAATTTGAAAAGCCTTTCAAGTGTGAAAAGTGTAACGAGCGATTTAAGAAAAAGAAATATCTAAAAGAACACAAGATAGAGGTTCACTCTTACTAAATTTCGATTGCCCATGGCCTTTTTATTGGATATGACAATCCACCTTATCCCCTCAATTAGATATTAAGAATTACACAATTATATTCATGATACTATCGTAAAAGTAATTTATGGTTGTTGGTATCTTATCTCTATCTTGAAAATTTATACTAAAACTGGCGACAAAGGAGTAACTGGCTTAATAGATGGTTCGCGCATTTCGAAATCCAACTTGAGAATAATTGCATATGGAGAAGTGGATGAAGCAAATTCTCAAATAGGATACTTGATTTCCAATATTGAAAGCAATTCAATTTTTACTGACATAAAAGAAATTCTAGTTAGCATTCAACAGGACTTATTCGTCCTGGGGGCAGAATTGGCAAATCCCAACAGTTTGATAGAGAATAAATTATTAGTTAAAGAAGAGATGATCTCCAATATTGAAAAGTATATTGATAATTTCGAATCCGAGCTCACACCAATAACATATTTCATACTTCCGGGAGGAAGTATTGAATCATCTTTATTACATATTTGCAGAACTGTTGTAAGACGCGCTGAATCATCTGCAGTTGCACTTGCTAAAGAACAGAAAATAAGTCAGCAAATCCTCATATATCTAAATAGATTGTCAGATCTATTCTTTGTTCTTGCAAGAGTAACCAATAAACGACAAAAACGAAATGACATTCCGTGGAAGTTGGATTAGAACTCAATTAGATTTAAATAGTAAAAACAAACAGAGTTTGCAACAGTATAACATTGCGGCAGACACGAAATGTATTATTGTTGATTTTGATTACAATAATCATGGCTTTAGTAAGCAGTTTCATGCTATATTTTCTTGATCATGCGTTATCTAACTTCATTATTGTCCCTAAATATACTTCAAGCTCAATACATCCTACATTCAACTATATAATTTGGAAATTTCATCACATTAATATGAATTAAATATACTAAGACATATGAATGAATTTAGAAAAAAGCCAGATATCCAATATTGTATCTTTTTTCCGCGTTGTTTGCAAGCTTAAAAAAATAAAGAGGGAAGGTTGGATACACAAATCAAATATCGATTCACCTGAATCGGTTGCGGATCATTCTTACTCTATGTGTACGATCTCCATGGTTCTGGCAGATATACTAAATTTACATACGGAGCACATAATGAAAATGGCCAATCTTCATGATCTAGCTGAATCTCTCGTGGGTGACAAAATGCCTGATAGCATATCACCTGAGAAAAAAGCGTTAGTAGAAGGCAAGGCGATGAAAATAATCCTTTCCAAGTTACCTGGTCCGCTCCGTGAAAAATATCTCGATATTTGGCATGAATACGTTGAGAATTCAACTGATAGTGCCAAGTTTGTTCATAATATGGACAAGCTCGAAATGGCCGTTCAAGCAAAAGAATATGAATTCGATGGATACTCCAAACAGTCACTACAAGTGTTCTTAAAATCTGCTAATGATTATATCGCAAAGAGTGAGCCTGACATAGTGCTTGAAATATTGCAAAAGGTAAATGATAACTTGAAATAAAATGAATAAGATGTAATTTTTTGTAAAATTTATAGTTAGTGACAATGTTACTTTGCAATCGATCATTTCTGTTAGGCAACCGGCCAGTGTGTTCCTACCGAATTAAAAATTTACGTATGCAATATTGATGAAGTGACCTAATCACATAGGTGTGTAAGTCCTGTTAGGAGGATTATTGTGATTTGCGTTTCCGTCTTCAACTTCAAATCAATAATCTATTACGGTTTCATTCATAATTCAGTGAGTGAGTTAAAAACAATTGAATGATCACATGATTGCACACTGGAGTCATTCTCTTGCTTGGTAATCCAGTTTTAAGCTTTGCTTAAAAGAGATCACTAAATCTTATCTAGCTTACAGATGAAATCGTATCACCGAATTCAAAAGATAAACTATACGCAAGGTGGTGGACCAAACAGCCCTTACATGTCTGGCCCACCAATTGATATGTCCGAATTACTGCTGATGCGAAAAATGGTGCTGCCTTAAAGTATCGCTGAGGAATCAATTTTGGCCATTAAAATGGTACAGGCAGTTGAGATACGTAAATTAAACTGTATTTGGCTCCAGACTTGTTTTATCGAAGGGATTGCGCGGCTCAAATAAGATCTAGCTAAACACAAATATGAAAGCAGGGTATATACTCAATAAATGCAGTATTTTACGGCACTTAAAATGGGCGAGAAACGAGTAAGAGTGGCTCAAGATATTTTGAACAAATATACTGGAAATGTTGCTATGCCGGCTTTAGCATTGAAGGACAATAACAATAACAGCTGGGAACCCGTTGGGGAAGAGAACTATTTCGCTTCTATAAAGGATCAAAATGGATACTTAATTGCAATATGCGATAAAAGTGGCATCGCAAAATCTGTAGCGCAATGGTTTATTGAGGTTAAGAAAGACGAAATTATTAGCAATATTATTAAAAATGAAAATATTCATGAGTACACCGGAAAATTAATACTTCCAATTTAAGTGCTCTCACATTAATTAGTGATAATCCTTGAAAAGAAAACACGAACAGTCTATAGAGATTAAGGGCCATCTTATCGATTCAATGATCTTGACAAGAATTTTCGACAAAATTATGGACTTAAAGGGCGATTTTAATGTTCTTGAATTTCATGTAGGGAAAAAGAAAGATGAATTAAGTTATGCAAGATTATTGATATCAGGAAATGACAAAAAACATCTTGACCAATTATTAGCATCAATCTACATCGAAGGGGCCCAACCTACGAAGATTGATGGAGTTATCCTAAAGGCTGCCCCCAATGATATGGTAATGCCAATTGATTTCTACAGTACCACTAATAATGCAACACAAATTTTTCTCAACAATGAATGGGTTGATGTTCAGAATATGATGATGGATAAGTGTATTGTTGTTGATATCAGAAACAATAATGCCGAATGTAGAAAAATTCGTGATATTCGTAAAGGAGATAGTATTGTAACGGGTGAAAAAGGAGTTAGGATATTACCTGAAGAGCGACCAAGGGAAGGTGTAGACATTTTTCAATTTATGAGTAGTTCGAGTTCAAGCGAAAGACCAACTCAACAAATTGCTAGAAAGATTGCAAGAGATATTTATAATACCAAAAGTACTGGTGGAAAAATAGTAGTCACGGCAGGACCAGTAGTTGTCCATTCCGGTGCCGCAGAATTTTTGGCCAAGATGATAAGGATGGGCTATATTGATGGATTACTCACAGGCAATGCATTAGCTGTGCATGATATAGAAAATTCGCTATTTGGCACATCATTGGGGATGAATGTAAAAAATGGAACCTTGGCAATTCGGGGTCACAGAAATCACATGCAAGCTATAAATGAAGTTTTCAGAGCTGGTTCTATCGAACAAATGGTAAAGACAAATGTTCTAAAATCAGGAATCATGTATGAGTGTATTAAGAATAATGTACAATACGCACTCTGTGGATCAATTAGAGATGATGGTCCAATTCCAGGAGTGGTTACTGATGTCATAGAGGCGCAAGATAGATACAGAGAAATATTGACAAATACAAAGATGGTACTTATGTTGTCTACTATGTTACATTCAATTGCTGTAGGAAACATGATACCTGCACGAGTAAAAGTTGTTGCAGTAGATATTAGTCAAGCTGTAGTTACAAAACTGCTGGATAGAGGGACAACACAGGCAATAGGAGTCGTTAGTGACATTGGAGCATTTCTCCCCATGGTATTAAATCAATTAGAACAAATATCTAAGAAATAATATTATCAATTAACTAGCGCAATCTGTAGTAGCTACAAATTTTTGTTCCGTTCGTAATAGAAACTTAGTATTCGGATTTCCTTAGTTTAATATTTATTAGACTTGCTGCTATCTTGGGATCTGCACGGCCTTTTGTGAATTTCATTACTTTCCCAAGTAAATAATTTATTGCTTCAGGATTGTTTCTCGCGTCATTGACTGCGGATGTTTCGGTGTCAAAAACTGTATCAATAGCATCCTTAAGCGTTTTTTCATCAACTATCTTGAAAGAATTTGTACTATTCAGTACTTGAGATGGTGATATTCCACTTTCAGCTATTTTGATTAAAATATCTTTTGCGGTTATCCTACTAATCTTGTTGCCTTCAATGAGTTTCACCAATTCAGCAATATGCTCCGGTTTCACCCTCATATTACTCAAATAGTCCGTACTCTCGCTATCGTTATCTATGAAACTTTTAAGATCGGTAATCAGAACGTTCGCAATCTCTACCGGGGAGAAATAGATCTTCACGCAGGACTCAAAGAAATCTGCTAGTTTCTTGTCGTTTATAAGAATATTAGAGGTATGTTCCGTGAGTTTATAATTTGATACATAGCGAATGAATCTTTCGTTCGGTAGTTCCGGCATGTAACCTTTTAGAGTAGAAACAAAGTTATTACCTAATACAATAACAGGAATATCGGGTTCGGGGAAATATCGGTAATCATGTTCTTCTTCCTTACTTCTTGCCTTAAAAGTAATTTTTTTTCTATCATCCCAGTGTCGGGTTTCATATTCAATTTTGAGATTACGATTATACATACTAGTCTGTCTAGTAACTTCATAATTGATGGCTTTCTCAACTTCCTTGAATGAATTGATATTCTTAATCTCCACCTTGTTACCGCCTTTCATGGACACGTTTACATCACATCTAACAGCTCCTTCCAACAATGTATCACACACACCAATGTGCTCAAGCGTCAAGGATAATTTATTTAAAAATAATCTAACCTCCTTTGGATCGTTAAAGTCAGGCTCAGTGACTATCTCAATCAAAGCAGCCCCAGCCCTGTTATAATCGACAAGTGCAGAATTTCTAACGTTCATACCTTCCTCAGAATAAGCAATTCTTCCAGGATCCTCCTCCAGTTGAACTCTTGTAATTTTGATTTTCTTTGAATCATCTAGTTCGAATAAACCGTCTGCTCCTATGCTTGAGAAGCCATACACATTATATTGGGTTATCTGGAAATTTTTTGGTAGGTCAGGATAAAAATAATTCTTACGATAAAACATAATTTTGTCAGGAACTTTACATCCCAAAGCAACAGATGTCATTGTAGCATACTCTATAGCTTTTTTATTAATAATTGGTAAAGTACCTGGGAGTCCAATACAAACCTCACAAATATTAGTATTTGGTTTTAAATCACGATAGTTTCCATAACAAGAACAAAAGAGTTTACTCTTGAGCGCGGTTATCTGAGCGTGAATTTCTAACCCGATCATTACCAAGTTCATATCGAATTTGGTCTCCTTTGAATATCAATAGTGTCTTCAAGGGCTAATGATGCATCAATAAGCTTCTGTTCTTGAAATGGAGCTGCCATTATTTGTAATCCTATAGGAAGATCGTTACTAAATCCAACCGGTATAGATATCGCAGGAATGCCTGCAAGGTTGGCTAATACAGTGTTTATATCAACAAGATACATCTTAAATGGATCATCTATTTTCTCTCCAATCTTAAATGGAAGTATCGGCATTGTTGGACCAATCAATAAATCATACTTGTTGAATAGCTTTAGCAGTTCCAATTTTAAGAGCGACCGCAACATCCTGGCCTTGAGATAATATTTACTATAATATCCAGAGGACAGAACGTATGATCCTATCAATATTCTCCTTTTTACTTCCTGACCAAAGTTTTTTCTAACATTACTAAAATAAGTATCCCATTTATATTCCTCAATTGGGAAATCAAAGCCATATCGAATGTTGTCATATCGTGCAAGATTACTGCTAGCTTCGGCACTAGCAAGGGTATAATATGACGGCAATGCATAATCCAAATTTTTTATTGATACTTCTTCACATGAATGTCCTACATCTTTGAATTTTTCAGAAGCAGAATAAACGGTCGTAGTAACGTCATGGTCACTGCCATCAATCAATTCTTTTATTATCGCTATGTTTAATTTACCTAATTTCCTTTGAATTGCAATTGGAGTAGATTGTATGCTTGTATTATCCATTATATCTTTTCCAGAGATAACGTTCATTATCATGACTGCATCTTTGACCGACCTACAAATGGGACCAATTTGTTCCAGACTATTTGCATAGGAAATTAGACCATACCTGCTCACCCTACCATAAGTCGGTTTAACTCCGACAACAGAACAGAAACTTGCGGGGCATCTTATAGAACCTCCAGTATCTGATCCTAGAGAAACGGTACACTCTCCTGCCGCCACCGCAGCACCACTTCCTCCTGATGAGCCGCCAGGAACATAATCTAGATTCCATGGATTATGAGTTGAGTGGAATGAACTGTATTCTGTTGTTGAACCCATACCAAATTCATCCAAGTTCAATTTCCCCAAAATTATTGCACCATTTTCCTTGAGCTTCCGTATGACTGTCGCATCATAGGATGGCACGTAATCTTCTAGTATTTTTGATGCGCACGTAGTTCTGATACCTTTTGTAGAAATGTTATCCTTTATTCCTATCGTTACTCCAGCCAATGATCCTATATCCTCCTTTTCTTTAATTTTTCTATCTATGATTTTAGCTGAAGATAAAGCTCCTTCAGAATCCACAGTAATAAACGAGCGTAACTTTGAATCTACATCTTCTATTCTCTTAATTATAGAACCTACGTACTGCTCAGCAGTAAATTGTTGGCCCTTTATTCCTTCGACAACTTCATATGCCAGCAAGTCATGAAGATGGGCCATTTTATTTCATCTTAGGTCCCCTCAAGAATCCTTCCTCCGTTAAATTCTTGATTATTGGTAGTCCATCACTCTTTTTGGCAACATCATCTCTCAGCTCATCGAAATTTATTTCATGCAAATCCAAGCTAATCGATTCATCTGATGCTAGATCTTCAAGAACATCAATGTATTCAATTGTCTTGTTCAGCTGTGGAGGAAATCTATTAATTTCATCATCGGTTAGATTAATTTTGGATATTTCTGCAAGGTACTTTAATTCTTCGATTGAAATCATGATATTGTCATCTTTTCACAGTTATATTATTTGTTAAGGTGACAGCCTGTCAATATCTCTAGGAAACAGAACGGCGTCTCTGATATTATCAACCCCACACATACTCATCATTAACCGTTCAAGGCCAAGCCCGAAACCTGCGTGAGGAGGCATGCCGTAATCAAAAACTTTCAAATGGAAATCAAATGCATCAATGTTTAATCCTTGTTTTTTCATTCTTTCTATCAATTCGTCCTTATCATGGATTCTTGTGCTTCCAGAAGACAGCTCGAGATCACCGTACATCAAATCGAAAGATTCACACTCTGTTCCAGTTGGTTTTGGTTTTACATAAAAAGGTTTTATTGAAGTCGGCCAGTCAGTAATAAAGTAAAAAAGTTTCATATCTTCATCGTCCAACTTGGATAATTTTTGTTGTGAAATGTCATCACCCCATTCGATAGATTGACCGGATCTCTGCAACTTTTCTATTAAATCCGAATATGTATATCTCTTAAATGGAAATGATAAATCGGGTAATTGTATTTTCAAATATTCAAGATGTGATTTATTTTTGTTTTTTATCTCGTTCCACAAAAAAAGAATCATTCGTTCTAAAATTTCGCTTACATCGTTATAATCAACATATGCTTTTTCTACGTCTATTGATGTTGCTTCTGACAAATGTCTGTTTGTTCGTGATGGTTCTGCTCTAAAAATTGGGCCTATTTCAAATACATTTTCAAATGCCATGGTAAGCTGCTCCTTGTAAAGCTGAGGGCTTTGAGTCAAGAATGCTTCTCTATCATAATAAAAAATAGGAAAAAGTGTAGCTCCGCCTTCGGTCGCCGTTGCAATTATTTTTGGCGTGTTAACTTCAATAAATCCTTCTTGTCTTAAAAATTCCCTACACGAGTTCAATAAAGTATATCTAATGTTAAAAATCGACTGGAGGTAGGGTCTCCGTAGATCGACTGCCCTCAAGTCCAATCTAGTATCAATACCAACTCCTTTCCTACTTTGAATAACGATAGGCGAATTCTTATTGGCTAGAGATAGAATTCTAAAATCATTTGGAATCAATTCAATTCCATTGGGAGCTTTAGGTTCAGTTCTAACTTTACCTTTTATTGCAATTGCAGTATGATCTCTAATTTTTGAAATTTCAGATTCAAGAGATGCAGGATATTCACCTTTCTTCAAAATAACTTGAATACTACCAAACCTATCGTTTACTGTAAGAAATTTTATGTTACTATGTTCGCGTATCGAAGAGATCCATCCGATAATTGTTACCTCGCTGCCATTCGTAGTAGTATCGATACTCTTCGAATAATGTGTCCTTTTCCAAGTTTGGTTTGAGTTATTCAAATTGATGAACCTAGATAATTTGAACTTTAATGGACAGGTTAATTTAACTTTTTAACATTATGTCGACAAAGAATTCGATGAGACATGCATTATAAAGGAAAATTCTCGTGCCACCAGTGAGATTGTCTGCTGGTTACATAAATTAAAAGACCTCACAATCAATCTGCATATAGTATGCTCAATACTATCAATGTTAGAAGAGGTAGACATTCACCAAGATAGAAAACAATAATGAGATTAAGGCAACAATCAACAACATTTGTGTTTTATCCAGCCTTGGTCGAAACCTACAAAAGCATTAATAACATTGTCAAATAACTTTGTGAAATGGAAAAACAGTCCCTATTATCACTTTTTTCCTCAAATCCGGATAAGTATTACAAAGTTTCATTATTTGATGATAAAGGATTCAAAAGACAGAATTGCAAGTTATGCGGAAAATACTTTTGGTCTATAAAGGATAAGGAATCCTGTCCTGAACACGAAAACTACAGTTTCATAGGTGATCCACCTACACAAAAAAGACTGGATTTTGTAAATGCCTGGAAAGAATTGAGTAATTTTTTTAAAAAAAATAATCATGAAATAATCCAGAGGTATCCCGTGGTATGTAGATGGAGAGAGGACCTTTATTTCACTATTGCCTCTATTGTGGACTTTCAGAGAGTAATGAATGGGAAAATTGTATTCGAAATACCGAAAAATCCTCTAGTGGTTCCACAAATGTGTCTTCGCTTTAACGATATTGAAAATGTAGGTCTTACGGGCAGGCATTATACTAGCTTCTGTATGATTGGTCAAACTTGTAATGCTGATGCCGCAGGAGGATATTGGAAAGATAAATGCATAGAACTTGATCATTCTCTTCTAAAGGATGTTTTTGGCATCAAGTCAGATGAAATTACATTTGTTGAGGATGTTTGGATGGGTGCCGGAGCATTTGGTTATTCCTTAGAATACTATGTTCGGGGTTTGGAGCTTGGAAACGCAGTCTTTACTGAATTTGAAGGGGATCAATACAACTATCGCACTCTTGATAACAAAATTATAGACATGGGAGCAGGACTGGAACGTCTGTCATGGATCACTTTAGGAACTCCTACAAGTTACGATGCTACTTTTGGCCCAGTCATAAGAAAACTTGCAGACAAGTTCGGTATTGATATTGATTCTAAATCAGAGCTCCTGTCTCAATACTTTAGGAGATTTTCTGAGATGCATACTCACTATCAAGACGATGTAACCCTACTAAAAACAAATATTGCCAAAGAACTTGGTTTGACTTTTGAAAGCCTAGAAAAGACTATCTTACCTTTTGAAACATTGTCGATTATTGCTGATCACAGCAGAACACTTATGTTCGCAATTTCTGATGGTTGCTTACCTTCGAATGTAGGTGGTGGCTATAATTTAAGAATAGTTTTAAGAAGAACCCTTGCATTGCTTGCGAGATTTGGCTGGAATATCGATTTGGCAGAAGTATTGGACATGCACATTGAACAGCTAGAATCAATGTACCCCGAGTTAAAGGAGCACAAGAATGATGTGAGAACCATAATACAAATCGAATCCGATAGATATTCTTCGTCCAAAGAAAGAATGTATCAAATTGCTAATACCATGATAAAATCCAAGAAGAGTCCTAGTACAGATGAACTTATCAGAATGTATGAATCCGACGGTATTACACCGGATTTCTTACTTGAATTGGGAGTCATAGAAAAGATTCCTCCAGACTTTTATGTGAAGTTATCAGAATTACATACTTCACATGAATCAAAGCAAGTTTTGGATATTGAACCTGTCACTGGAATTGAACCTACAAGATTGCTGTATTATGAAAACGAGTCAATACGGGAATTTGATGCAAGAGTTCTCAAGGTGCTCAAAGACAAATTCTTGATTTTGGACAAGACTGCATTTTATCCCAGAGGTGGCGGACAGGAACCAGATTTTGGATCTATTGAGGACATCAGAATTACAGATGTAATTAAACAAAATAATATAGTTCTTCACAAGATGCAAACCTCATCCAAAGATCTTTTTGTAGAGAACAGAGTAGTCCATGGGATTATTGATAATACAAGGAGACGATCTATAACAAAGAACCATAGTGCAACGCATATATTAAATTCTGCCGCAAGGAACAGTCTTGGTTCATGGGTGTGGCAGAATTCTGCTTTTAAGGACGAACATTATGCAAGATTGGATATTACACATCATTCTGCTCTGACAAAAGAACAAATCAAGCAGATAGAAAAAACTGCTAATGAAGTAGTTCAGAAAAATTTACCGATTATTATCAATATTCATGAAAGATCCGATGCCGAGTCGCGATATACCTTCAGAATATATCAAGGAGGTGCAGTTCCATCAAACAATGTAAGAATAGTAAACATCGACGGATGGGATGTCGAAGCATGTGGTGGAACCCATGTTAATAAGACAGGTGAAATAGGGTTGATAAAAATTCTTAAGACAGAGAGAATTCAAGATGGTGTAGTAAGACTTGAATTTGTTTCCGGAAATAATGCCCTGCAGTACATCCAATCTCAGGATTCTCAGTTACATCATATCGCCCAATCATTGGGCTCAAGTAGAGAAAAAGTAGGCGAGTCATTTGGTAAGATGATAGCGGAAAATGAATTAATGAAGAAAAAATTAAGAGCGCTTGTTAATAAATTTTCAGACAACATGGCCACAGCCGTTGTTCAAAAAGCGACCAGTACTGGATTTGGAATAAAAATTTATGGCACTTATGATGATCAGATAGGCGATGATTATTATATTGCTTTAGGAGAAAAAAGTACTCACGTTGATCCTTTTTTAGTGTATGTAGCCCTTGTTCAAGATCAAGATAGGATCAGAGTCATCGTGTTTGCAGGTGAGGAATCGAAAAAAATCCTTAAGGCATCAAGAATTGCTAAGGAAATTTCCCTAAAACTTGGCGGTACTGGAGGAGGGGGTACGGACAAATTTGGTCAAGGAGGAGGAAGGGACAAGAATAAAGTACAGGATTGCTTGAAGAATCTTGAGAGTTTGATAGCTGGTATTTTAGAGACTAGTGAAAAGAATGGTTGAAAATTCCACTGAAAAAACACCGAATTTAGATTTCAACTGGAAGACAATTGAAGAAAAATGGAGAGTGAGATGGACTGAGCAAAAAATATTTGAATCTGAATGCGATTCGAACAAGAAAAAGTATTTCTTAACTGTTGCATACCCTTACCCTAATTCACCACAGCATGTAGGACATGGAAGAACGTATACTTTGGCTGATGTCCATGCAAGATACAAGCGTATGAAAAACTATAATGTCTTATTTCCTATGGGTTTCCACTATACAGGAACGCCAATTGTATCAATGTCTCAGAGAATCAAATCCAGCGATTCAGAATTAATTGAAACCTTTCGAAAAATATACAAGATCCCAGATGAATTAATAGCAAGTTTTATAGAACCTAAAAAAATTGCCAGCTATTTCCATGAAGAAATTAAACAGGGTATGAAAGAGATGGGATATTCGATTGATTGGAGGCGTGAATTTACTACAATAGACAAGGGATTTACTACAATAGACAAGGGCTATTCGAAACTTATCTCATGGCAATTTAGAAATCTCAGGAAGAATGGTTTAATTGTACAAGGATCTCATCCAGTTGGATGGTGCCCTCAAGATCAAAGCCCTGTGAGTCAGCATGATACTATAGGAGATATCGAACCTGAGCTTATTGAATACGATCTTGTTAAATTTAAATTTGAAGATTATATTATTCCAACAGCGACATTAAGACCAGAAACTATTTTTGGTGTTACAAACTTGTGGGTGAATCCTGACATTCAATATGTAATTGCATTGATAAACAATGAAAAATGGATAATTACAAAAGAGGCTTCAAGTAAGTTGGAGTATCTAAACTTAAGCGTCTCTGTAGTATCAGAAATAAAGGGATCCGAATTAGTAGGAAAATTTGTATTCAATCAATTAACGAATGCACGCGTACCTGTGTTCCCAGCGTCATTCGTGGACCCGAATAATGGGACTGGAATTGTCATGTCTGTTCCGGCACACGCGCCATATGACTACCAGGCAATGATTGATTTAAGGAAGGATGATGATACATTAAAAAAATATGGTATCAGTGTGGATATTAAGCCTATAACTCTAATACATACTGATGAGATCCCCTCAAACAATTCATCTCCTGCAGAACGGATAATTGCCCAGTATTCGATAAGTAATCAGAACGATCATAACGATACAAAATTAGAAGAAGCAACTAACAAACTTTATTCCGCAGAATTTCATGCTGGCAAGATTTTGCCCGGCATAGACATAATTGGTAATTTAAGCGTATTAAAAGCTCGAGAAATAATAAGGGAAAAAATCATCAAAGAAGAAATTGGAACTACCATGTACGAATTAAAAAATGTGGTAAAATGTAGGTGCGGAACACCTTGCGTAGTTAAGTTACTAACAAACCAATGGTTTATCAACTACGGCGACAAAAATTGGAAAAAATTGGCGTACGAATTAGTCGATAATATGGAAATTTTACCCGAGGAAATAAGACAGGAATTTAAAAATGTCATTGATTGGTTGAAGGAAAGAGCTTGTGCCAGAAAAAGTGGGCTTGGAACTAGACTTCCATGGGACAATGAATGGATTATTGAAAGTCTTTCAGATTCAGTTATTTATATGGCTTATTATCCCTTGTCGAAGTACATTAGCAATGATGCTAATTTACAAGAGAACACAGACAAGGTGCTGGCGGATGATTTGAACGATGCTTTTTTTGATTATGTTCTCTTAGGTAAGAATGATATTAATGTTGTTGCTAGAGATTCAAAAATATCCGCAGAATTGCTAGAAAGAATAAAAAATGAATTTCTGTATTTTTATCCGGTTGATTCTAGGCATTCTGGAAGGGACTTGATACCAAATCATTTAACGTTCTTTATATTTAACCATACAGCCATTTTTCCCAAAGACAAGTGGCCTAAACAAATTGTTGTGAATGGATCGGTACTAATGGAAGGTAAGAAAATGTCCAAATCTCTTGGGAATATTATTCCACTTCGCCAAGCGATAGAAGAATATGGAGCAGATCCAATTCGTCTTACAATGCTGGCGTCTTCAGAGATATTGCAAGATTCTGATTTTTCCTTTGACTTAGTAAAAGGCATTAGGTCCAAATTAAATGATATTTACAGAACAGTGATTGCACACAAAAATATTTTTACTATAGCTCAGAATAGTTTGGATCATGATGAACTTGAGGATGATTGGATATCAAGTAGAATTCAGCGTATTGTTTTAGAAACCACTTCAGCTATCGAAAAATTTAGAATTAGAGAGGCTTTGCATAATATATTATATTTAATGGACAATGATCTACAATGGTACCAAAAAAGAAAACTTGCAAAGAAAAAGTCAGTATGTAATAACTTCTTGAAGGAGTTTCTAATAACAAGGATAAAACTATTAGCTCCATTTGCTCCTTTTTTCACCGAAGAAGTTTGGGAAATAATTGGCAATAAGCCTTTTGTCGGTTTTGAGAGTTGGCCGGAAGTTAATGACTCGAAAATCTCCCTTAATTCTGAGGATAATGAAAAACTAATTCAGGATATGATTTTTGATATACAAAAAATAACAAAGGTGACTAAAATTGTCCCACAAAAGATAATGATTTATACTGCTTCAACTACCAAAAGTAAATTATATAAGAAATTATTAGATCGGATTCAGAAGGAATCAACTGCTAATTTTGGAGTCATCATGAAAGAATTAGTAAATGATGATGAAATAAAGGATTTTGTAAAGCGTAGTCCTGATTTGGTGAGGAAAATGATAGAAGATATACTTTCCGAGTCACTAGATGTTAGAGAGAGAAGAATAAAAATAGATTCTTTTAGTGAAATGATACCACTCCAAGATGGTATATCTTTATTACGCAATGAGATTGGAAACGATAAACTTGAAGTAAGAATATACTCTGAAGACGATAGAGACAAATACGATCCAAAACAAAAGTCAAGGTTTTCAAGGCCCTATAAACCAGCCATATACATCGAATAATCTAATGTTATCTCATTTTTTGTTCTCAGCCATAAAATTAAATTTAGAACTTTTTGAATAGTCAATCGTTGTCAGCTAACTACACATTAGTATGTTCTACTAGTGATCTTGCGAGTAGTACAATTTCACGATGTTTAATTGATAAATATGGATTCACAAAAGAGGAGGATGGCTCCTTTATTACAAGTAACTATCCAAATATAGCATTACATATTTCCGAAAATAATTTGCTTTATCTTGAAAATCTTGATTACAAATATCCTAACACATCTTGTTTTATTTTCTTGTCCCAACATAGATCGCAAGCCAACATTCCAGCACTGACGTGTCATTCTACAGGAAATTTTGGCAAAAATGTTTTCGGTGGCAAAGAAAAAGAATTAGGAATATCTTACCCTTGGATTCAAAAACAATATCTGATTGAATTGAATAAACAAAAGGATAATGTCCCTTTTTATGATATTATTATTGAATCAACCCACCATGGTCCGACATCATTACAAAAGCCAATTTTGTTCATTGAAATAGGATCAACTGAAAAACAATGGACGGATGAAAATGCAGCAAATACGGTGTGCAGTTCTTTGTTTAAAGTAATTACAAAAGAGCATGGAGTCTGCAAAAAGGTAGGTATAGCAATAGGTGGCACTCATTATCCAACAAAATTTAATAAATTATTGCTAGAATCAGAATATGGTTTAGGAGCAATCGCCGCAAAACACGATTTACCATATTTGGATAATTTTCTAATAGATCAAATGATACATAGGAATATTGAAAAGGTGGCCTATGCCCTGGTTGATGTAAAAGGGCTAGGGAAGGAGAAATCCAGAGTACTGACTTTACTAGATAAATGCGGGATTGAAGTTGTAAAAATTTAGAACAGCGATCATCTCAATAGTTATTTATCTTTGTGTATGGTAGGTAAAGTATGACTTACAAAATTGGAATTAAGAGGTACAAGAAAACAGGAAGGGAACCTATTGAAAGTCAATCTGTCTATGGCCTTGTATCTAAGATTCCTGCCGGTAAAGTCGCAACCTATGGACAATTGGCGACGTCGCTCGGAAATTCTAGAGCTGCACGGGGTATTGGAAAAATTCTGAACAAGAATCCACGCCCTATCGTAGTACCCTGTCATCGCGTAGTCTGTTCTGACGGACAGGTTGGAGGCTACATGTACGGCAAAGAACGAAAAATTTCACTACTGCTAAGTGAAGGAGTTCCTATCGTTGATGGGCAAATAAAAGATTTTAAAAAATACAGATTCTCAAATTAGCATTACTAGTGTTTTGCTTGTTTGGCAAGATCTCTCAAGTGCGATAGAGACCTGACATTTCCCCCTCTAATTTTCTTGTATAACGCCCAAAATGTTTCTCTGTTTATCTCGTTTCTGGCTTTAAGTATTTTTAAATGTCGTCTCATAGCCTTGGTTTTCTTGACATAAACTTCCTTCTTACCGGCTCTTGCAGTTTTCTTCCCCTCCTTAGATCCAGCAGAAGTACCATGTTTTCTGCGAGTTTTTAGTTTCTTTTCCGCTCTTGCCCTAGAAATTCCTTTAACCAAATTCCCTTAACCTTTATTGTCCATATAGTGCCATTCTTAATTAAAGAACGCATATCCTCTCGTGTAATTGCGTCGGCTATATCGTCAAGTTTGTCAGGTTCAAATCTTACCCTGTTTGAACCTACCCCTAAAACTCTTGCTATCAACTCTCTTTTTTTTCTTAAATTTACAACCATTATGATTTAGACACTTTTTTTCCTATGTTTTTGCCCTTTCCTTCTTTTTTGGGCTTTACTTCAGCTTTCTCTACCTTTTCAACTTCTTTTTTGGGCTTGGTTTCTACCTTTTCAACTTCTTTTTTGGGCTTGGTTTCTACCTTTTCAACTTCTTTTTTGGGCTTGGTTTCTACCTTTTCAACCTTTTCAATTTTGCCTGGATTTAAAACCTTGATTTTCAACTTTGTGGCATCGCTCAAGATATCCAATCTTTTCTTGTAGCCAACCCCATGAGCAATTCTAATTGCATCTATTTTGGGATCAATTCTTGTCAAATCGTTCGTATTAAAAATTAAAACATCATTAAAACCAGATGGATGTAGGCCCCTTGATTTTCTTGGTCCTTTATATCCGACCTTAACCAATGCTGGAACCCCTGATACCTGTTTCCTCATTTTATTGTCTTTTCCTTTTGGTCTTCGCCAAGTAGTTGCAAGTCTTTTATACCTCCAGCTTTCTTGTCTCACAAAATCCGGCCTCTTGTCAGCTATTTTTTTTCTGCGTTGCAGGAGTTCTTTATTAATAACCATGAAACTATTGTCAAGACCCTATTTTTTAAATAAAAATGTTTCTAGATACTATTTGCTTTATTCGTGATGTGCTTTTTCTCGATAATTTGTCAGAACAGGCACTGAATCCTAAGCCCCATTTTTCGAAAAGAAGATTTTTTTTGCACGAAGACCTACGACAAAAAACGCCTCATTTGGGATCATCGTGAAACTTTTGTGTTAAATTTATTGTACTATATTTATGAATCCGTACTTTTCCCGAGTTGTCCTCTGGATTGACATATTATATGCAAATATTCTCTTTGAATATTCTTGGAGTATCTCCATCATAGGTTGCGATGTTTTTGCTGTGTAGAACCCGGGGCAGTCGCCGGTTAGTTGATAGGATGCATGGACTACAGGTTTGCCGTTATCAGATTCCATCCATGAAGAAAATGGATAAAGCCAGCAAACACCTGGTTTGTCAGGATGTATTACGCAACTCCCACATTCATCTAAAAATCTGCATGGTAAAGGTTTACCGTCCTGATCTTCAGTTTCATTTTCCTTTCTTTTTAGCGAAATCATACTGATAGTCGTAATTACATTACTCATGGTAGAAGATTCATTCCAACTGGAAACTGTGGTTTCTTTATTGATAAATTCAGATACTGCTTCATATCCCATTTTGTTTGAAATCAGTGACATGTCATCTTTCGTTAAGGGCAATCTTCCTTGTTTCTCACAACAGTTGTGGCAATCTGGCCATAAACACGTCCAAAGAACGTAAGTTTCATCTCTAGCAAGAAATGGGATATGAAAAACCACGCCATCAACAACCAGTTGAAAATCAGATACGTCGTCGCGCTTTCCAAGATGAAGATCATAAATTGACTTCTCTATTTTCCATTTGTTGGCCAAATTATCCAGGGACTGCTTTACTTCTAATTCCTTCAAAATCAAATATGATATATAGGGACCCAAGTTTAAATGTGCCTAAGAAACAAATCTCCCTTGAACCGTGCAGCATGCCCAATTTAGAAGAACCCACTACTCCAGAAAAAGAACAACTTAGTAAGGGCAAGCATGCGTCTTCGACCCAAAACAGAAGGATGGTGTGGGAAAACATTATTTGGCCACTAATCTTGGATGTGAATCGTTCCTATTTCACCCTAAAAGAGTATCACTCAAAGAGAGACAAATTTTGTGACAATAAGAAGATACAGTCGTCAAAAGTAGCCGGTGGTTTTGTATCATTGTTGGTTAAAGGTATTCTTATAAGACAAAAAAGTATCTATTCAATACACTATAGACTAATACCATATATGAGAAAAAAAGCTAATCTTGAATATGGTCAAGCAATAAGAGAGACAAGTACCAAGCGCTAAAATTCCGAATTGAGCAATAATACTTTGAGTATTTGGTTGAAATATTTATCTATACTTTATGGTTTGCAATCTTCCATAATCGGCTGTAACAATTATTTTTTGAAAATCTAGATCTTCCTTTTCGGGAGTAACGAATATTGAGCTAAATGGCGCCATTGAATTGTAAATCTGTTTTCTATTTGTATCATTGTCAAACACCACTGTCACATTATGAATTTCTCGTGGGTTGTTATTGTTTATTTTTATACTTATGGTAGTTAAAGCCTCACCACTTTCCATTATTTCTACGGTTAAACCTGCTCTTGGAATAAAAACGAGTAATACGACAATAGCTACAATTGCAAAGCCGCCATAAATGGCGTATCTGGCAATTCTTATCCAATCCCGTGATTTCTTATGTTTGCCTTCATAATGCCAATCATCATCCCATCTTCCCAATTTTTTTCTAATATGTACTAATTGAAATCACTATAAACATTTTTTTGGTGCAAAATTGCCGCTACAAATAATAAAAGAAATTTTAACATTATTACTTGTTGAACTTTCTATAGAATGCTATTATGTTGCCACAATCCCTGCATTTGTATTCGCCTTTTTCTACCAGTATCACTCCCTGGCCTAATTCCTCATTTGGAGCCTCATATTTTAAGATTGGAGAGCCACTGAATTCCTTCCCGCATGAATTGCAGTAATACTTTATGAACCTATCTTCACTCAATCTTCCGACATTGGCTAGAAATATTTGTGGAACTCCCAAATTAGCTTTGATTTCCTCATCTTCGGTAATTTTAGCAAAGGCATACCCGCCGGAGCCCAATAGTTTCTTCTCCTCAAGGTCTTCATTTTCGCCCATGTGTCTATTATAATTAAATCCATAATTTTAACAGTGCATGGTTCCATCTAGCATCCATCTAGCATCAAGTTTAATATTTAGTAAAGTTAATGAAAATAATTTAATTCAAATAGATTAGAAATGGCTTCCAATTTTGATTCGAGTCTTTTAACAGACAGGGTTAGATTCAAATTATTCGCTGCCCAAATGCATCTGAATAAGTTACAAGAAATCAATATAGATCAGCTAATCGTGGATAAAGTTGATCCAAGTATCCCATTGGAATTGGAGATTGATTGTTTTCTATCCCAAATTTTAGGAGCAGTAGATTGCCTATTAATGTTAATTAACACGAGATTGGATTTGGGAATTTCTTTGGGAATTTCAATAGAAAAAGTTGATCTGGCTACAATTCAAAGCGCATTGAATGCGGGAACTAAAAACATAGGTTTGCTAACAGAATTACATGAAGCGACAGAGCGCAATAGTTGGCTTTGGATATTAAGGGAATTTCGAAATCAAACCATGCAAAGACCGTCCAAGGAAGTCCAAGATTTTTTGCTCGAGGATAGAGCGACCTCAACATCGTCAAAAGATCAAAACAAATCTGCAGGTACCTATGATGAGTATATCAACAAAAATCTTGTAACATATTTTGAGAGGAGTCTGGGCAAAGTTATGGAGCTAATTGACATCATAAGAATGAAAGAATCTCTACTAAAGTAGATATCGATAAATATCCGTTTGAAAATTTCTAGTTGTAGCTCGAGAATTAGCCCGGTCGAATCTACACGATTGTGTAGATGCCGAATCTAGCGGTCAAACTCCACAGGAGGGCTATGGATTTCAGGCTCTGGATCGTCATGAAAAGATACCTGAGGACAGCAGTTCGAATCTGCTCCGGGCTACCATCTTATTCTAAATTTGGGGTCCAAATTTAGCCAAATCTTTGGTTTCCTCTCCGAACCTTTTGAAATTTTCGATAAACAAATGGGCCAGTCTCTTCGCTGCAACAACGTATTGTTCCTTTTTGGACCATGAAAAACTCGGATCCAGAATTTTTGACGGAACTTGAGGACATGAAAGAGGAATATCAAGATTAAAAATACTATCATGTTTATATTGCACCTTGTCAAGATCGCCGTTTAATGACGCAGATACCATCGCTCTGGTATATTTCAAATCCGTTCTCCTTCCAATTCCATATGGGCCCCCAGTCCAACCTGTATTTATTAGATATACACTAGTGTTGTGTTCTAAAATCTTTGACGCCAGCATTTTGGCATATTCAACTGGAGGTAGTGGCATAAATGGTGCTCCAAAGCATTGAGAAAATGTTTCTTTTGGTTCTGTAATACCTCTTTCCGTGCCCGCTAGCTTGCTTGTATAACCAGAAATAAAATGATACATTGCACCTTCTTTCGTTAGCCTGGCGAGAAAGATTACAACCTTGGGATGTGTTGCTACTGAAGGAATTACTGCTCCAGGTATAAAATCTAAAGGGTAGACGACTCGCGTGTTCTCTGTTAGGTAACTATCCTCAAAATTCGGCTCTCGTGTCAATTCATCAACAGTTACGTTCTCCATTACAGAACCGAATTTTATTGCATTCCAAATCTGTGGTTCATGTTCCTTTTTAAGATTTATACATTTTGCGTAGCATCCGCCTTCAAAATTAAAAATTCCCCTATCAGACCATCCATGCTCATCATCCCCTATCAGGTACCTTTCTGGATCTGCGGATAATGTAGTTTTTCCTGTACCAGATAGTCCAAAGAATAGTGCTGTTTCGCCATTCTTTCCCATATTGGCAGAACAATGCATTGGAAATATTCCCCTGCGGGGAAGTAAAAAATTCATAACAGAAAACATGGCCTTTTTTATTTCGCCTGCATAAGAAGTATAGCCTATTAACACCATCTTCTTCGAGAAATTAATGATTATG
>Ga0193715_1000006_pt1 | contig 66105 bp, 68 predicted proteins | sample U2m2metaG_FD_143040 | JGI IMG/M metagenome (GOLD analysis project Ga0193715, IMG submission 143040) | Soil microbial communities from a riparian zone of the East river system, Colorado, United States - U2m2 | ecosystem: Environmental > Terrestrial > Soil > Riparian zone | place: USA: East River... | reverse complement strand
ATATGTTCAATGAAAATCATTTTGTTTTTCCAAATTATTGTTAGAATTAAGTGGTGATGAATTCAACTTTCAATATTGCCATGACATACCCTTTACGTTTAAATCCATATTAGTTAATACTAGCTTACCATGTTTAAATTGGCTTTTTGTATCTATACTAAATTTTGGTTTCAAATTCAAGTACAATACCTGAACCCATAGAGACCGAGATATACCAAGATATTATACAGATATTATACACTTATTCTTCCTGAACCTACTATTCGTATATCTTTACTATCTGGATTTAAGAGGATTGCAATATCTCCGGCTTTAAATGAAAATATATTATCAGACAAAATCTTAAGTTTATTGTTCCCTAATTTCTCTATCTTTGCAGGCCTGATCTGAGTACCTATGGATAAAAGATAGGAGTGATTTTCTGAAAGGTCATTCTTATAAAATGGCACCATATCGAAATCAATAATCAATTCCTGGTCGGCAGAAGTAAAATGGTTGTAATTGGAAAGAATATCTCCCCTTGTTATCTCATCAAAAGAAACGCCTGTTAGAGCAAGACCTACCCTAGCTGGACTATGTGATTCTTCAACATTTTTATCATGCATCTGTATACTTTTAACTGTAACCGTTTTCTTTTGAGGAAATAGTATTAGCTCATCGTGTACTTTGATAACTCCCTGTTTAAGCACACCCAATACGACCACACCTACTCCTTTTACATTAAATATGTTATCTATATTTATAATTGTTGGTCCGTCTTTTTTCACCGAAGATAAAGAACTGATACTCTCTTTAAGACTCTCAATATTCTGTTCAACCTTGAATGATGATACAACGGTATTTTTTAAAAGACTCTTAAGAGCTTCGCTTTCAACTCCGTAAGAATGAAGGAGGAATCCTTTATCTAGTTGCAGTAGATCTAAGGCCACTATTTGTTCTCCTAGAAACTTATCTAGTTTGTCGACGTTAACTATAGAATACTCTCCTAAATTTACTGCAGTAATTAACGGTTGGATCTTGTCAGGAAAGCCCGATGGTATTACGTAGGTCATGATTCTGTCATCTTTTTTACTATCATATGTCGTGATGTCACTTGACTGCCCTTTCTTCCCTAATTCCTTCACAAATTCGGTTTGACCAAGGCATACAAAATTAATACTTTCCACGATTTATTTTTAAAAGACCATCTTTAAAATTTATTCCTAATTTCGAATTCTTGGTAGGTTGTAACGTTATAATGTATAACTTGATAACCGCAGGTCAAGGGAATACTTAAGCTTGTACAATTTTTCGATTATCGATTTACTGACGTCAGAGCTCCGAGCTCTAGAAAATATGAAAGATCTAAAGAAAAATTATGTTACTTCACATTGAAGCGGCTTTGAATATTTTTTAACATTACTGCCCTTTTGATTCTGATTTTTAAAAGGAGTATCATCTATTATGACTATTTCTTCTTCCCCTTCTCCCTCGTTTAATTTATCTTCAAACAAATCCGGCACTCCTCCTTCATTATCTTCTGCTTCTAGTACCTGAAATGGTGAAACATCGTCTGCAAATGTTACTATATATTCGCCTTTTTCTTTATTCGGTATTTGTAGACTTTCCTGAATTTTCTTGGCATTTTCAGCTTGTTGAACTTGCCATTTTTGATATTCTTCCTGTTTTCTTTTCAAAGCTGAATGGTCCTCGAATATTATCCTTTGATTCTTTTCGTCGTTAAGAATTAGGATATCACCATAGAGCCCCAGATGTGGAAAAGACGTAGTAAGAATTCCCATATCTTTCTGGACCTCTTGGATAGCAAGGGCATATTTTTTCATTCTCTGAAGGTCTTTCTCATAACATCTTGATTTATGGTATGCATACCATAATTTTCTCAAGACATTAAAGCACTGACTTATGCTGTAACCTGAAGGACATACAAGACCTTGTTGCTCCTTGCGATTATACAGATCTAAGAATCCAAACCTCGTAGAATATATTGATTTTTTTTCATGTCCTCTTTTCTGTGGTTTGTATCGTTTATTGCTCTTAATCCATTTTTTGTTTTTTACTTTATATATGCTTACGGTACCGTCAAGTTTGATATACTTTTGATTCATCGGATAAATCCGCCAAGGCATTGATTATATTATTAAAGTGTCCTAACTTGCGAATAAACCTTCCGTTACTTTATTAAGTATTCTCTGGATATGATTAAAACGAGTCAACTCCAGTTTTACATATAGAGCTGATTGAAAAACTTATCTTCTAGGCCTGCTATATATTTAAATTAGTAACTTTGAAAACTGAAAAGAATTCAAGATATGTGTTAGGTTATTGTACATTAGCTGGATTATTGGCATCAATTGTAATATCTGGATTGTTATTTAGCTTGGACTTTATTTCAAAAACTCCTCCCGGTACTTTTTTTGCAGTGATAGGATCATCTCTAGGATTTTATGATTCTAATACATCACCGTATGTTGGTCTCCTGTTACATTTTGCTACTGGTACTGTAGCTGGTAATTTGCTTGGTCAAGGTGGAATATTCTGGAATAGATTGATTCCATTTGGTCTAAGACGTGGTACAATTTTAGGAGTCATAACTGGAATATCACTTTGGTTAGTTTTGTTTTTGCCATTGACAGCCTATGTTATTCAACCGAAATTAGATATGTTCAACTTTTCTGCTCCAAATCAATATGTCTTTGTAATAGCACAACACTTTCAAGGGCTAAACGCGGTTGTAGTAATAGGTTCCTTTTTTTTCCATATTATATATGGAATAATTTTAGGATTAATAGCAGGAAGACTTATCGAATTAAAACACTGATCGTAGTAAATTCGTTAAATGATAGAGCCATGGTCAATCAATAAAGGATCCATTATTTCATAACATTAGTCGTTTTAAGGACAAAAGTGTTCGATATTCTTCAGTTTCATAAGAAAAGTCTACATTTTTGCAGCAATCTTCACCGTTATCTCCAGAACGTAATATGTTTGCTAGCATATGTTTACTAAGTTTAGTAACATAATATTCGGGTTCGGTGGAACCGATAACGCTAGCATTCCAATTGATGAACCCGCAATGAATATATCTTGATAATTGAATTCAAAGATACTTCATTGGGTACCGATACCATTAGGATAATTGCTTCAGAGCAGAAACCATGTGATTTCCAACGTCGTCCCAAGTCTTACTCAATTTGAATTTTTGTTCGTGAACTGGTGCTTGTTGAAGCCACTTGTCATATCCCTTCACCGCTACCAATGCCTTCTGGGCAAACAATTCGTGATTTCCTATCTGCACTAGTTCCACATTGTTGAGAGACCCGTCCTGGAACCTTTCCTCAAAAACCGGAAGTTTCCAAGCTACTATGGATAGTCTTGCAGATAGCGCTTCAGTTATTGCCATACTAAATCCTTCGTACATTGAAGGAAAAAGGAAAACTTTTGCCCTTCTATAGAGAAGGGCCTTGTTCTCATCAGAAACTATGCCCATATGATCAATACCAATATCGCGTAACCGTGACAAATCGTTTGAAGAAGCACGGCCTATCATGACAAGTTTGCTTGTAGGATTTTTCTTTTTTATAATAGTCCAAATTTTTTCCATTCCATAGAATTTTTCAAGCCTTCCTACGCAAAGAAAATCAAGGTCTTTTTTCCCCTCACTAGGCAGCGATAAATCGTCTGAACTTGAACAACCAACAACTACTATCTTCTTGGTATAGCTAATCTTCAATATATCATGCAGTTGACACAAAGAAGCGCTGCTGACGGTCATTATACTATCACTATTCTTTAGCATTATTTTGGTAAAGAGATCAAGTAAACTACAATATTTCCTACGGAGCGCTCCACCTTGGTTGTGCCCAACAAAAAATGGCTCATAATGATGGAATATTGTTACTATTCTTGTACCCGGTCTGAATAAACGCAATAGGATCCACATCCATATAGCCGCCTCTCCATATGTATCTAAGATGGCAATCGTAGGGTTGGTAAAAAGTCCCTCCAAAAGAGCACGGATGTCGAGTATGTGCGGAAATAACCTTCCCTTTGATTCCCGACCGTTGCTAACTTTTTTTATATTGAAAACCTCACTTTTTTCAAGATATTCGGTGACCTTTTTTATCCAGACGAGACCCCCAAGGAATCGAACGCTTAGTGGATATCCAAAAATCAGAAGTACCGGAATTTTTTGCTCAATCAATCCATTTCAACAAATTTTGCCATAAAGTATAATATAGTAATGAAAGGATAAATGCTTTTAACCTTGTATCTGTTTACTAATTTTGGTAACAATAATTCGGGTTCGGTGGGAACCATGTGGAATTTCACACTAGTCCGTCGTGATAGTTAGGTGTGGAAGTTTAGTACATGTTTAATTATTCTAGTTCAACTACAACATTATCTATGAAAACTGCTGTATTAATAGTAAAAAATTATGGTAATGTGAAAGAGAACTACTATTGGTACAGCTATAGATGCAGCAGATTTGACCATGGAGAGTTTATATGCCTGTACAGTAATTTGCTTGCATTTTCAACAATCTTCGTCGTGTCTTGATCGCCCCTGATTAATTCAGCCAGTTCTTTCGCGTTATCAACTGCAAAACAATTATACCCTTCTCGGAAATCACAGTAAGATGGGTTGAGGTCTTTATTCTCAAGCCACTTTCTGTGTAAAATAAGAGCGCACTTGTTATGTATAGCTTCCAAAAAAGTATATTGGGTGCCTCCCCCATCGTGCTTAAGAACCGAAAGGTCTACGACGAATTTGGCTTGAGACAGAATATCGGTAAGTGCTGAAAAAGATTTTTGGAACATGCCAAAATAACACTTGTTGAATTCTGCTTTTGCACTTCCAAGAATTTTGTGTACATATATTCTGCTAGGACATCCATATATCATTACAGACAAGTCGTCATCCAGCATTTTGTTAGTGGCTAGTATGATATCTGTATTTTTTTCAAAACTGATTCTAGAAATCGATACAGCTCTATGTCGTGATTTCTTAATGATTACAGGATAGTCGTAGAAAGGATGGTACATAAAGTCAGAATTGAGTTCATACTTAACTTTTAAAAAATTTTGAACACTCTTCCTCATAGTAATTAACTTATAATCTATAATAAACGGTAGAACTCTATCGGAGATATCGCGGTAATCATGAATTACCATTACTGTGGGAGATGATCCTTCAGTTTTCCTATTTAGCGAGCTGAGTACTGGAAGAAATTTGTCTTTGAATATAACGATAAATGGATGGTCTATGTCCGACAATACATTTTTAGAAATATTCATGTAATTCAATCCGTATCCAAAATCACGTAGCTTCATTTCAGACGTCTTGCAAACTCTTAAGACTATATTGTTCCTCCTTAACTTAGATAGCATGTGCATCAAATGAGCAGTAAAAGTTGTAGCTCCACCATACAAATATCTATGAAGATAGAGGAGTTGAGTCTCATCAGTAAGAGAGGTCATAATCATCCAATAATTAATATGATAACCAAGTAACTATATTACCGTTATTCTGAGTAGTACTGATTAATTCAAAATGATTCATAAATGTCATTATTTGATGATTCCGACCAGTTGTTGGCGAGACCAAAGTATGAAACTAGCTTTAGAATTTTTTACGTTGTCCTAGCTTGTAATTTAGACCCACTATAGATTATAAATCACATAAAACAATTATCGGTGTCAACTCCAAGATTACTTGGATTCAAGGAGAATGGGTTTCGAACTCATAAGGTAAAGTCCTCTAATTTCAAAAAATCCTAAAATTTCCTATCTGAATACGAAACAAACAGAAAAAATCTCCACTCAATAATATATCAGTATGTTACTAATAATGGTAAAGATTAGGTCGGGTTCGGTGGGAACCATGTGGAATTTCACACTAGTTCAATTAGAGCATTAATAGAGATTTGGATCGATTTGATTTGACATGTTGTTGATACTCTCGATCAATCTCAGTTGAAAAATTGCAGTAGTAGCATTTTAGATATTTGTCTGTTACTAAGCAAGGAGATTATCACCGGCGTTCAAAAAACGAAGGTGACCATTTTCTAGAATATCACTAGTGATATAGTCAACAACGTTTAAGAGAGTTGTTGGAGTAGTATAAGAATGACCAAACGGAAGAAACTTTCCAACAAAACCGGCGATTCTGTCGAGATAAAAGAGGAAGACAAAGACGTGACAGTCACAGTTCAATATAGAGACTAGGTCAAGCCAACGGCGTCAGCGACGGAAGACAACTTTGATGACCTAGTCTCGGATTATGAAAGGACAGGCTTTACCGAAGAGCCAAGGGAATAGTTCGTTTTATAACAAACTTAACTTCAAAATTGATCGTCGAAGTTGACAAAATTTTGTCTTGACGTGAAGAAATGGAGACAGTATTCTTTCCATTCAAGCCATAATTTTTCTATTAAATCGCAATAATCCATGAACATTCTCATCTGAAGTTTAGACAGTTCGGACGATGGGTCCAACAACACCAATTCCAACAATTATAATCAGTATATAAAGACAACCGTCAATATTGATTATGGAATTAATAATGATTTATTTTCTAATCACACATTCATCGCAGTAATTATTTTCAGAAATTAGTTTACCACACTTGTGACACTATATTCTGCCAATTTCCTTTGCTTGATTTCTCCCTATGATAATCTCGACTCTTCCTATTCAGTTCTTCCTTATAGGTTTCATAGTATGCTTTATGGTATTCGGCATTATGTTGTTTAACATGCGGTTGTTTATTGTATTTTTTTTCTTTTCTAATATTAATTTTCTATGTAATGCATAATATTGTTTATCGTAATTTGGTCTGTCTTGCTTGCTGTTATCATCATCTAATACAATAGCCACGTTTTCACCATTTCCATTTGTTGATGATATTTTGATCTCTTTTGCTTTTGCTTCTTCGGAATTAGGATCAATGAAACCGGATAATGGCATTTTAATCCTGCATATATTTACTAATTATGCTAACAATAGTTCGGGTTCGGTGGGAACCATGTGGAATTCCACACTAGTTCAATTGTTAAGTATCACATAATGATATTATGATACTCATATCACTAGTGATATTTATTAATTAGATCTTTTTGAGTTCTGGTAAGTTATCGGGACATTTCATATAGTGCTGCATTTCGGGTGACACCTCGTTTACATGGCTTAGTTTTATGTTCTTTGTAGCCTTCTTGACTTCTGAAAGCCTTGCCGCAATCTTCACAAAGTATGAAGTGTTTAGAGCCGATTCCTTCTGTCATATTATTAAAATAGAAAAACTGGATATAAAAAAACAAAAATTGGATTAATTGGCTTATTGAATGTAAGATTAATTGTCGCCAATATTGGAAAAAGCACTCACTAATATCAAAACATGGCTAATGGAAGAAAATCTGAAGGTAACTGAAACCGAAGATGATGAGAATGCCTTCCATCTAGAGGTTATACCTAAATCTAATGATAGAGATTTACCCATCGATATTATTGGTTTCAAAGACACAGACGAAAAAATATTGATTTGTTGGATATGGGGAATTTTTGAAGAGGATAGAAAAGCAATAAGAATGATTGATAGTATAGTTAAAGACGGGTTTATATCAGATGTTAGAATTTAAATACCAACTATTAAAATTCATGGTTCTGTAGAAGATATACAAGCAATTTACTACGACAAGGAAATTTCAATGGATGAATTATCGAAAGAGAATTTGTTAAAAGTTTATCATGACCTAAAACAAGCGCATAAGTTTACTTCTAGGAAATTTGTTCAGTATTTTAGACTGCCTGATGAATTTGATCCTTCTTCCCATGTATAGGTAACGGAAAGTACCTCATTGGCACACTAATGGTAAAATTCTCATCAGTTTCATACTGGAAATAATCTCGATTATGTTTTTTCACAATACGTTCATTTTTCATTAATTATTATTTTATAACAGGTAGTTCTAGTAAACTAACACTATACTCCAAATCTCGAAAGTGTCTAGATTTCTATACAGGAGTAAAAATTTCTGGCCATATTTCTGTTATTCTATAGCAGTAATATTCTTAAGGTGTGCTTTCTGAATAGATAAACGGGGTTAGTCAGGGCAAAAATTTTGATTCTTCTGCATGAAGTGACGGTTCAACTATAATATTATCTTTGAAAACTGCTGTATTAATAGTAAAAATTATGGTAATGTGAAAGAGAACTACTATTGGTACAGCTATAGATGCAGCACATTTGACCATGGAGAATTAATACGCCTCTTTTATATTTTTTAAAAATAGCGCTAGTTCATCGAGTTAAAATAAATGGGGTTTATTAGTGATAAGAATTTCTATTATTTTGTATCTTTGGACTTTCTTATTAGAACGACACGGATTAAATTCTGTAAGAATTACAAATCAGTTTGCAAATTGCACTCTAGATTAGAATATGAGTTCCTTCTAACCGCTAGCGGCCAAATAAAACATGAATTAGTGAAAATGAATGACGCAAAGTTCATAGGTATTGTTCATTGGAGATATACGGAAGTCGCAAAACAAGCAGCGAAAATTGTCACACTAAATAAGGCTTTCACAAATTGCTTTAAGATAATACACAAGCTAAGTAAACAGATCTTTAATATTATATTAGCTACCAAATTCAGCAGGTGAATAGAAACGCAACTAGAAGCTCAGAAAACCAAGGAAGCGATTTTAACTGCTCTGGCCGATCCTGAGATGATTAGCATTATCAATTCAACGATGTACCAGTCCAAATCAGTCTATGACATCATCATGGAGACCAAGATGCCTCATACTACCGCATACAGAAAAATTAAATGGCTAGTAGAGCAAGACCTTCTCGTAATTGATAGGATTTGTATCAGTGATGAAGGAAAGAAATACAGTCTGTTTCATAGTGTCTTTAGATCGATAGTCGTAAAATATGAAAATATTAAGATAATAATAGAGGCGGAGCGAAACCTCGATCCTGTTGATAGATTGACGGAAAGATTCTTCTCTCTATGAGTAGATAAGGTTAAACATATAGTTGAGTGATTAGCCTGGCAAAGCTACTTAAGGATTGAAGTAAGGCTTTCTACGATTTTATGGCCCGACCTGTAAGAATAGTAATATCTCATGAACATAATTGAGGCAAAAAGAATCATAGAAACTAGATGTATCTGCATGCCAACATCGTGTAATTCAAAGTGGAAATCAAATGACCGAGACTCGTATAAAGTAGTCACGAATTCTCCGCCAATCCAGATCAAAATGAAGATAGAAATTTGAAATCGGAAGGAATTGGGATTATGTGAATGCCAAGCCAACCACACAAATATTCCCAGTGCCACGAATAACAAATAAAGTGTAAAATTACTCATAAGAGCCAAAACTGGAGATATCATCATACTATAAGTTTCTCCTTTTTGGATCTATCCATATATATGAATACGCCGCCAAAAATTATTAAAACAACAATAGAAATGGTTCTAAAGAGTCCCTCTCCCAATACTTCCTCACCTGCAAAGTATGCCAAATGATATAACCCGTGAATGAAAATGAAAAGTGATAATAAGACTGTAAGAATTCTAAGATTGCTCTTTAATCTTAAACTAAGGTATATGGGAACAATGGCAGCAGCAAACATGATAACACAACTAGCCAAATGAATTAGGTTTTCATCAAACAAATTAATTAATTTCTATGGTTCACACTAGACATATAGATATTTTGCTCAATACCATATCATGGGATTCACATTTGGGTCCCACTAGGGGGTTCTAAAGATGGGATTTGTCTCTATGTTAATAAAAAAACTGTCACACATATCATGTAATGTATGCACATCATTTTAACAAAAAGATCTTGACATCATGCATTATAATATCGATACTGCTTATAGGTATGAGTTATTCTTCACACTACTTTATCAGGTGGGCTGACTTCGAGTATGTATTATAACCGTTCCTGTAGAGCGTGTGGCACTCATTTGGAACCTACTTCAGTTTGCAATGTGTGTAAAGAATACGTATGTTGGATTTGTCGCAAATGTTTCAAAGCGGATGACGTTATTCACAGACATAACTATTGTATAATACCTTGCATGGTTGCAGTGGTGTCGTAACAAGCTACAAGCAGGAGAAGACGAAAAAATAAGATGGGCATGTATTCCTTCCTATAGAGTAGTACCGAAAGGTAAATCTTCCATCAGATATCCTAGCTTATGAATTAAGTTCAGCCTTAACATATAGATATTTTGCCGTAATCCAAATTGGAAATCCGACATCTGGATCCCATTTCCTGGTTCCAAAGATGGGATTTATCTCTATGTTAATATAATGCCGTAATAATTATTACTCTATGGATAACCGTCATTGTAATAAAAAGATCTTGACATCATGCATTATAATATCGATACTGCTTATAGGTATGAGTTATTCTTCGCACTACCTTGTCCAATCTATATCAGCCAAGAAGAGCAGTTCAGACGACAAAGCTAATTCGACCTCTACGGACGCCTCTGCTTCTAATAGTAGTTCTTCTATCGCTTTAAATGCATTAGAACTGAAGAATGAAACATACAGATGGCAGAACACTAGTGAGGCAATAAATCCCACACTTCATTTGATAGCAAACACAGATTACCTTATAAAGATAAAGAATCCCACGGATACCAAGCATGAATTAATAATCGGATCAAATGGGACTGAGCTTGCGAAAAGCAATACGATCGAACCGGATAAGAATGGAAAGTTTACCTTCAATGCTAATTCAACGGGGACACTTGAATATCATTGTGAGTATCATCCAGATACTATGAAAGGAATCATTGAGATATCTAGCCAATAAATAAACAAATACAGGAAATTCTGATATCAAAATAGTTCCTCTTTTTCTTACAATAACCATCTCGAATAAGGGAACATTTCGTCAAACATCTTTCTATCACTTTTCTGTAATCACTGGTTATAGCGGAATTAGAAATTCATTCTAGATTGTCATTAGGAGATGCTAATACCGAATGTTAGAATTTAATCCACAAAGTATCTTGGTAAAAATAATAATTTAATTTGAAATTCTTTCAACTATGTTACTAACGCTGAGTTCTATGGTAGAGAATTCGTGGAAGCTGACGGTGACGGTTATATGTTACTAGGCTCTGGAATCCCTGTAATTATAATAACTCTCAGATTCTTCATTATTATAGTATGTAATATTTACAATAAATTAATTCAAAAGATATAAATTTTATTCGGGTTCGGTGGGATTCGGACCCACGACATTTTAACCCCTTTATAGACTGGTTAAGAGCCAGACGCTCTACCTGGCTGAGCTACGAACCCACAAAAGTTGTGTGTTCAGGTTGTGTTATTTAAATTAAACTTGCATTTATAATAAGTTCTAAAATTTTGGAATTAAGAATCTAAGCCTACGGCGGACGGAATTGTTGTATGAATAGCTGTAATTTATTACTGAGCCAGTTTCTCGACTTTGTGATCCTTTATTATTTTGATAATAGTTTCTGATACGGAGAGTTTCGCCTTTTCTTTCTCCTTAAGTATCTCTCTATATGCATCCAAGGTTATGTAAACTGGTATTGAGCCTGTCCCTTCGAGAAGTGCCTTCACCCTATATAGGCCGTTTTCTATTCCTCGTTCTGCTATTTTCTTGAGTTTTATTTTGTCTATAAATCCTCCAAGTGGACCCATTGGCATATCATAATCAACTCTTATACTAGTCTTGGTTTCCTTTTCTTCAATTGGTTCGAAATTCACGGTAATTATCCAGCTTTTAAACGGTCCCTCAATCATTTTGGCCACGATTTTGCGATGAGGAATGTATTCTGTTGTTTCACAATCCCATTCTAATCTCTTGCCATCAAAGTCTCCGCTTATTCTGAAGATGGTTCCGACTCCAAACCCATTTTTTACTTCTATAGGTATTACACTCAAACCCATATTTTCTGGAAACTGGTCTGCCATGTGTTCGGGCCTTGCAAAATAGGTAAAAACTTCACTAATAGGAGCATTAATTATCATGCTCTTATTGATCGTAGTCAATCTAAGATTCAGGATTCGCTAAACTGGATTTAAAGGTTTCTTAACCATTCAAGATAAGTATTTGTATAGAAATTCCATTTTGACCTGCGAGTATTTTTCTTGTAGCTTGTTCTATTATCTGACCCCAATCAAGCTTATATTGAATAGTATGTTAGTTCCAAAAGAGCTTGAAGTTAGTCTCCATGAGAATTATCAATAATAAAATGCGTGGCGATATTCCAGTCAAGCCAAATAATTTACCAATAGATTTCTAATGATAATGATTTTAGATTATCGTATAATGATAAATTTGTTTGTATGTGTTGATACCAATTATGAGAAGGTAAAAAATAGGCGGTCTTATCGTACCAGCATCAGTCGTAGCGAAGGGAGAGAAGTATGTATCACTCCATTGGGTTCTTATTGACTATCTGATCAAGACAATTTATTACATCTTGTTTGGTAACTTCAATTGGGTTGTTATCAAGATGACCTCTGTCAGGCATAATTACGTCTGCGGCTTCGTCAAGAGACTGCTTTAGTGTTAGTTTTTCAAACTTTAGCTTTTGACATACCTTTTTGAATTTCTCGTAGTAAATTGACTTGTTAAATTTATGTGCCACTGTTGTGCAAGATGAAAGCGAATATCCGTGAGGAACGCCCTCATTCGAAAATACATATGAAAGCGCATGTCCCAGAGTAGTTGAAGAATTCCCAAATCCTATACCAGAAAGCATTGCACCGTATGGTAATAGATCATGCTTGTCATTCATTATCGCGTCATCAAGTATCAAATGCTTCCTTGCAAAATAATTTTGTAAGAGGATTTGCCAATTTGCTATCGTATCCCTCAGATGCTTGTGCTAATGCATCACATGCAGAATTTCTCATAATATTAAATGGTGTTCCAGGCAGAAAATAAGGATCTACTATGGCTGCATCTGCCAGAAATGCTTCATCTTGTAGTAGTTTTTTCTTGTGGTCAAAACTAACTACTGCATAAGTCGTCATCTCAGCACCAGTTCCAAAAGTAGTTGGAATCAAAATTTTTGGAATTCCTGTCAATTTTCCAAGGTATTTGCATACGTCCATCGAGCTTCCCCCACCAAGTCCAATGTATGTAGAAATTTCTTTGCCTTCAAATTTTTTCTTGATTTCTTCAATTGTCTCTATTGCAGGATCAGGTGTTACCTTGTCGTATATCTCGTATTTTTTAATTCCCATATAGTTTAACCATTTTTCATAGATATCTGGAGTGGTTGTAGTTATAACGAGAGAATTTTCTGGATATTGAAATTCGCTTGCAGCATTAGCTCCATATACTATCGTCCTTGGCATCATTACTTTCCACATACCCCTTGTGCTATGTCAATTGGTATTATGTTTTACGCGAAGAATCTTGATTTATCCTTACAGTGGTTCGTACTGTGAATGATTATGTTCTTTTTTAACAAATGTAAACATATTAAATCTAAATTAGTGGTGGATTAACCAAACCAAAACCCTAGTGTAGACTTCATAGGAAATTCAAACTGTTTGTCAGTATCTAGTTCAAAAGTTCGAAACTAAGCCCAATCTATTAGACGGGCTGGCAGTAGAATAAGGAACTATTTAAAAAATGCCGTATAAACCAAAAAACTGTTTTCTTTTCTAATTTTTACTAAGACCTTATTCCAAGACCGGCTTTTATTCCAAGACCGGCTTTTATTCCAAGACCGGCTTTTATTCCAAGACCGGCTCTTGCATCTACAGATACTTTTTACTTTAATACAATGCTGGTTATCACACTTTTAGCGGTTTTTGCAAACGGCCTTTTGAAAGTTGATGTGTGTCCAGCGTTATCGTAAGTATCATAAGAAATAGAATTAATCCCATTCCTAGATGCACTGTGACAAGTACTGCATGTAATTTTTCAACTATAACAAGTGCCCCCAGTGTAATTTGGCCCACTACTAATGCTACTGCAATCATTGATGCAACTCTTGTAGATCTTTTAGTTTCATGTGATCTTAAGGTAAAAAACATGGTGACAAATACCATTATGCCAGTGGTAGCAGCAACAGTTCTATGAAAATATTCAATAATAAATTCCCTCATTGGCACAAGACCAGCAGGACATAAAGGCCACTCAGGACAACTCAGTCCTACTCCCGACGAACTAACGTAACCTCCAATAAAGATTAGAGCAAATAATATAGATAATGTAGAAAAGGAAAGTCTTGTTAGGAGCATTCAGGATTACTATCGCTGGACTATTATCATGGCGTTGTATGGATTAAATTTGCTTTTGATTTCATGACTACTGTACTACAAGTTTTCCAGTCATGTATGGATGAACACTGCAAAAGAATGGGTATTGCCCTGCATTAAGGTTGGTAGTCTCAATGTCTGCTGTTGCTCCAGGTTCTATAATGCTTGTATCAAATTGTTTTGCGCTATTTGGATCAGTTGGTCCTGTTCCACTTGTAACAGTATGTGGTAAACTATCTTTGTTAGTTACTGTTATCTTGTCGGCTTTCTTTACTGTTAGTGTATCTGGATCAAAGTCTGGGCTTCCTTGTACCGATGCCCCCTCAAGTATTGTCAGGGGGGATCCAGATGGACCTGCTTGAGCTGGTGCTTGAGCAGAAGTAGCATTTTGACCTTTAGTTGGTGCTTGAGCAGAAGTAGCATTTTGACCTTTAGTTGGTGCTTGAGCAGAAGTAGCATTTTGACCTTTAGTTGGTGCTTGAGATGGTGCAGCTGTAGAAGCCTGATTGCCGGCAGTAGCGTTTGCACTACTTTTTTGCTGCTGATTTGTAACTCCTTCTATTGTTCCGATACTAGTTTGAGTACCAGTCGCTATCGGCGGAGCTTCTTCGTGTTTAAGCGTTGATGCTAATGGCGGATGATGAATCATGGTCTGCCAGAAAGGTACTATAATGGCAGCGCCAAAAGCTAGGGTAATTACTACTATGAGGATGCCTTTGGCCATCCTCTTAGGACTAGTTCTAATGATGGGGCTCTCGTCGTGTGTAGTCATAATATTCTTCTCCAATTTGGAACGGATCTTTTACATCTGCTTCCTTGCCGCTTCCTGCAGATTTTATCAAGTTAACCAGCATGATAACATAAGACCAGCCGGCCACCCATGCTCCTATCGTTGCAATCTGATTCATTATAATCCATCCGGGTATGGTTCCGTCATAGTCTGCTATTCTTCTGGGCATACCATGCAATCCTAACAAATGCTGAGTCATAAAGACAAATATTACACCGACAAATGCCAACACAAAGTGTACTTGTGCTGCCCTTTCATTATACATTCTGCCTGTAATCAATGGGAACAAATAGTAAATGAATCCGGTGAATGTAAGTGAGACTGTTCCCATTAGTATAAGGTGGAAGTGACCCACAACCCAATAACTATCGTGAGTAATGAAATCTAGTGGTAGTGCTGTATTTACTACTCCACCAGCTCCTGAAGCAAAGAACAACATGATTCCACCTACTCCAAATAGCATTGGAGCTCTAAACTTTATCCTGCCTCCCCACATTGTTGCAATCCAGTTAAATACATGCATTGATGAGGCCGGGACGGCAGCCAGAGTTCCTACCATAAATACTGTTTTTTCTGTGAAGCTCATGCCGGTTGCAAACATATGATGTGCCCAAGATGCAAACGATATTAATGCAAGTAACACGAAAGCCGCGACCCCAGACTGATAGCTGAACAGCGGTTTTCTGGAGAACTTGGGTATTATTTCATATAGCATACCCACAGCTGGTAACAAGAATATGTATACTTCCGGATGGAATGTAAACCAGAATAGGTGCTGATAAGCAATTGGATCTCCACCCATAGCGGGGTTGAAGAAACCTGAGATGCCAAGTCTATCCGTATAGAGCATTATTAGGGATGCTGCAAATGTTGGCACTGCAACTATTGTCATAAATGATATTGAAAGTATAGACCATGCGAAAAGAGACATCTTCATGATAGACATGTCAGGATGTCTGCACTTTAGAATTGTCACAATAAAGTTTATCGAACCAAGTATTGATGAGATTCCTAATATCTTTAAACCAAAGATCCACATTTCGGCGGCCGGACCAGGTGCCCTTATGATTGAATATGGTGGATAAGCTGTCCATCCAGTATCAGAGAATCCGAGCCATACAAGAGCGGCCCCTACAGGAATCATCCAAAAGGCAACAGCGTTTAGTTTGGGCCATGCCATATCTTTGTACCTTACCATGAGTGGAATAAGGTAATTACCTACACCAGCAGCAAATGGAATAGCCCACAAAAAGAGCATTGTGGTCCCGTGAACGGTAAAGAATCTATTAAAAGATGTAGGATCCTGTATTATTTGTAAACCGGGAAGGAAAAGTTCTGCACGTAATGCAAGTGCAAGTGCACCACCGAGCATCAATGCTGTTATTGAGGATATCATGTACAACAAGCCAATATCAGTGTGATGCGTGGAAAATAATATCTCCCACATAGGACGTGGTTGTTTAACTTCTAAAACCAATTTTTCTAACTACCTCTATTAGTTGAACTTATTTCAAACATTCTATCAATAAAAGTATTTTGGCTGTATTTATTAGAAGTGGAAATAAAATTAGTCATGCCTGTAAACTACTGTACTACGACCTTTCCGGTCATGTATGGATGAACAGTGCAAAAGAATGGGTATTGCCCTGCATTAAGATTGGTAGTTTCTATGTCTGCTGTTGCTCCGGCTTCTATAATGCTTGTATCAAATTGTTTTGCATTATTTGGATCCGTTGGTCCTGTTCCACTTGTAACAGTATGTGGCAAAGTGTCTTTGTTGGTTACGGTTATCTTGTCGCCTTTCTTTACGGTAATTGTATCTGGATCAAAATTCGGACTTCCCTGTACAGATGCTCCTTCAAGTATTGTCAGTGGCTTTCCAGGTGGACCGGATGATTGAGATGGGGCCTGTGCTGGGGCCTGTGCTGTTGCATTTTGACCTTCAGCTGTTGCTTCGGCAGTCTGTGGCTCAACAAATAATTTTGCTTTCATAGTTGCGTGTCCAAATCCACAATATTCTCTGCATTGGATTCGAAACTCACCAGGCTGGTCAAAAAGATTCCAGACCACATTTACCCTTCCAGGAACTGCATCCATAAGAATAACGAAATCAGGTACGTTAAAATCATGAATAACATCCTTTGAAACAAGCTCAAATTTGTATGGAACACCTTGTTTTACATGAAGCTGGCCTGTCTCCTTCTTACCGTCCTCATGTTCAAAGGTCCAAAACCATTGTTGACCTGTTACCTTGATTGTTTCTGCTTCCGCTGGAACATGCTCAACTAACCTTTCAACATTCCAAGATTCGGCTCCAACCCACGTAAGCAAGGATATAACAACACCAACGTAAACCCATTCAATTGTTGCATGTCCCATTTATATGCCCTCTATTTCTCTTAACTTATTTTTCTTGTGTGATTCTCTAAACCGCCAGCATACGTAGACTATGGAACCTTGAACAACAGCTCCAACGACAAAGGCTGCAACCATTAACCTGTAAAATAATGCCCAAATTTCCACTCTTCTGATAACAAATTCTTCTGATTCTTGTGCAAAAACATTGTCAAATGATGAAAGAACTATAACAACGAGGGGTGAAAACAACAAAAGGATTAACCATAGATTTGATTTTGGTGACATCAAATTTCCTTGTCCGAAATCATTACTTTATCTAATTTAAGGTTTTTGCAATTCAATTCAAACTCATTCCTCTATATATCTATGAAATCCCATTACATTAACTCCTGAAAGTGAAAGCGTATTATTTTCATGTTTTAGAACAGTCATTGACGCATTTCGGATGTGCCAACCATACAGGCTTTCTGGAGGAAGACCCAACATTATAGATATTGCCGCTTTTATTGGATCCAAGTGAGTTACAAATAACAGATTTTTGTCTGGATGGTTTTTCATTGAATCATCTAGTAAACTCTTGATTCTTTTCTTGACCGCTGAAAAACTTTCTATACCGTAACTGTCAAGAATTGGATCGTCGCCAGTATAGAATTTCAAAAAAAGATTTCCGTGCTTTTCGATAACGTCGTCATAATTCATGCCAACTAAATCTCCTAACTCAATTTCGTATAACCTTTCGTCAGTTTCAAATTCTAAATGGTTTATCTCACAAATTATCTTGGCAGTTTCAATTGCTCTTATTACCGGACTAACATATACTTTATCGATTTTCAATTTCCTCAGGTGTTGGCCAGTATCTTTAACCTGTTGTATTCCACATTCTGTGAGGTGTGATTCTATGTGTCTACCTACAAGTAGTCGTTTGACATTATTGTCTGCTTCTCCGTGACGTACAAAAACTATAAGTGACAAAACAATTCAAATTAAAATATAAAGTCTTAAATTTGTTTTTCCATTTTTTTGTTCTCTTTAATCTGTAATCTGTCTCTCATAGATCAATTCATTAATTTATAGTACCTTGGAAAAATCAACAAATTTGTTCAATCAAGTATTAATTATAACCTTAATTAGGATGCTCCGACACTTTATGGCAGATTATATGAAAATTTCAATAATTGGTGGCACCGGTGGAATGGGAGAAGGTTTTGCTCTTCGATGGGTCGTAAATCACGATATTACTATTGGTTCCCGCGATACCCAAAAAGCTGTCAATTCAGCAGGACAGTACATGAATACTGCATTAGCGTCTTATGGAAATAGTATGAGAGGTACCATAAAAGGTGCTGACTACATTTCTTCGTCAAGAGATTCGGATATATTGATACTATCGATACCGTATGAATCGATAAAATTAACTTGTGATTCCATTTCTAACGAAATAAAGAATGATTGTATAATAGTTTCCCCAATTGTTCCTATGGAAAGAAATGATTCTGGTTTTACATACATTCCATTTGAAAAAACTATGAAATCTGCAGCGCATATTTTGGCGGAAAATCTTCCTGGTAAGAAAATAGTTTCTGCATTTCATACAATATCAGAAGTCAAGTTGAAAAACATCACAGAAAGTCTTGATTCGGATACGTTTGTTTGTGGTGACGATCAGGAAGCCGTTGCAAAGCTAAATCAATTGATAGTGGAAATAAAAGGTCTAAGACCACTTTACCTTGGATCGCTGGCTCTGAGTTATCAAGCAGAGGTTCTTACTCCAATGTTATTAAATGCATCCAAAAAGAACCAGATCAAGCATCCTGGAATAAAGCTTACTTGAACCCGTTCCAAATTAGGAATTCAGATGATAAGCACGACAAGAATTGGATGTATGGTATGGGAATATTATTTATTGTGATGGCTACAGTTATTGCATCAAGGAACCTCTATCTTTATTCAACAGAATTGTCTGTTGGTATCTATCTTGATAACTACACAAATAATTCGGTGACAAACGAAAAATTTGTAGTAGCAATGTTGATTGGTGGGGGAGTATTACTATATTGGGGTAAATTTAGAAGTAGGATGGATGCCAATTATGATGATGTAAGGATGTAAGGATGATCTAAGAATGATGAAAGTAAGGAATGGATAATTTGATATAATAAGAATTAAGAGTTAACTAATTTCTATTGCGAGTGTTAACAAAACCAGCAAGCTTGTCCATTGCTTGTTCAAGTATTTGTTCATTTGGAAGATATACTATCCTAAAATGACCTTTACCCAATTCACCGAAACCAGAACCATGCACAGTGAGAATACCAGTTTTGTCTAATAGATCTAGAACAAAATCTTTGTCATCCTTCCAACAATTATGAAGTATTTTCGGAAAAGTGTAGAATGCACCGTTTGGTAATTTACAGGAAATTCCATCTATCTCATTTAGTCTTTTGACTACCAAGTCCCTTCTTTTCTTTAATTTAGTTACAGTTTGGGCAATGTATCCTTGGGGACCTTCCAGAGCAGCAACTGCAGCTTTTTGTACTGGTAGATTAGTAGCAATTCGAACCCTAGCAAGTTTAGGAATATTGTTCCTGATATTCTCTAATTTCTGACAATCGCTATTCATACACACGTATCCGCAACGCCATCCTGTCATAAGGTAAACTTTTGAAAATCCATTTAGTAGTATCACCGGTGCGTCTTTTGCAACTTTACCAATCCCGGTAAATTCCTTATCAAATACCAGTCGATCGTAAATTTCATCACATATTACGTAGATATCATGTTCGCTAGCCACGTCAATTAGCTGTTTAAGGCTCTTGCTGTCAAACAACTCGCCAGTAGGATTATTAGGATTAATAACACATAATGCTCTTGTCTTTGGTGTAATCTTTGATTTAATGTCGTCAAGATCGGGTGTTCCATCTTCTGTAATTTTAAATTCAATAGGCTTACCCCCGTAAAATTTTACATATGAGGCGTAGGGCGGATAGTATGGCCCTGGCATCAAAATCTCTGAGTTTGGTTCCACTATAGATGCGGTTACCATGTCGAGTCCTTCAGAAATACCATTGGTGACAAGAACATCTTCAACAGTGATGGATAATCCTTTTTGCGATTCTTTCTTTACTATGGCCTGTCTTAATTCTAAAATGCCCTCAGAATCCGCATAATAATTAAAATTGTTAGCGACCGCATCAATCAATGCCTTTTTTATGTGGTCTGGAGTGGGAAAATCGTATTTTACTGGATCTCCAATGTTTAGGTAAATTATTTTTTTTCCAGCTTTTTCATATTGTCTTGCATGTAGTGTTATGTCCCTGATAGCATATTCTACATTGGATATTCTATTGGATACCTTCAATTAATTACAATTACTGAGAAATATTTGAGATAATAAATTGATTGTTATTCAGTGATTTAATATATTATTCGAAATATTGAATATTAATTAGCTCAATTGATATAGAAGCTTGAATCTAATTTTAAAAGTTAGAAACAAAGGGTCCGTAGCGTAGCCAGGATATCGCGGTGGTCTTCGGAACCACAGATCGAGGGATCGAAGCCCTCCGGGCCCGTGAATACATACTTGGGGTTTTTTAATTTGTTTTAGACATACTGAAACTTTATTGAGAAAGAAATATCAAGTCAAGACTTGATCCCGTTGGCACTAACAATCAAAAGGTACAGTAAAATTTATTTAATTGAAAAACTTGTTTCCGCTGTGTTAATTCCTGAATTTACTGATGCCGAATAATTCCCCGAGGGTGCCTGATTTCCGTCAATACCTATTTGATCCCATTGAAGGGATTTTGAATCACCTGGACCGAGAATCGTTATCACCTGCGAAGATAGAATCGGATATAATTCATTTGATGCCAAGTTTCTTATCTTAAGCCCCAACGCAGAGTTTGGAAATGTTAATTGTTCTGATCCCAAGTTCTTTATCGAAATACCTACAATCTCTCCAGGATTGTAAATTTGCTTATCAGTTGTAATGTTTATTACATCACTTATTGAATTTTTGATTTCTCCATCGAATAATGTATCATTAGCCAAGTTGGTTTCATTTTGAACATTGTTTGAATTATTAACTATTGAATCAGAGCCGCGGATTGAACCTTGTCCATTTTGAGTTTCTCCCGGGGCTGGGACGTTCACAGTCATATTATGAGCATCCGTTTGATTTTCATTCTGTCTATCACTACATTCAGATTCAAGCGGACAAATCTGTCCACCTTCAGACAATGCATTTTCAATCCAAGCATCAGATGCAAATATCTTGAAGTTGTTTAGTTGAATCGACGATAAAACAGAAACCAACACTAACGAATAACTGAAAAGCAAGATAGTAGAGTTGCGATCGCCTCTTACTCTTCGATTATTGTGATTGATCATGATAAATTGTAGTAAACATCATTTTTAATCGTTGCTTAACTTCAAATGGGCTATTTGCCGTTTCTAAATTGTGCTTATTTCCACTTAATATTATAAAGTTTATAACAAATGCAGTCCATTATCTTTTGTTATGACTCATCATATTGCAAAAATAATCGAAATAATAGGAAGCTCTGATAAAGGATGGGAAGATGCTGCACAAGTTGCAGTTGATGAAGCAAAGAAGACCTTGCATGGAATTCATGGTATCGAAGTTGTCGATATGACTGCGAATGTGGATCCCAGCTCAGGAAAAATATCAAGATATCGAACCTGCGTAAAGATATCATTTGCTGTTGATAGTTCCCCCTAGATAGCACGTCTAATGAAAATCACTGGAGTTGGTCAGATATGGGTACGACCATATAGACAAACACGTAAATTCTAGCCAGATGGCTTTGTATTATCAGGTTCAAAAAGAAATGGAAAATGAGAATAATGAACCGGTTATGTGTAGTAAATGTAATAAAACATTTGAAAGTGAATCTGAATACCTAGAGCACTATAATGAAAACCATAAACCCGAAAATACTTGAGGGCATTATTTTCCCCTAGACAAATTATAAAAGATAAAAAAATTGTGTTATTCTTTTTTGGATTTTTTGCCCTCATCTAGATTATCGGCTCCCTTCTCATTGACGGTAAATCTTACTTCACTATATGGATGATATGGAGAGTCAATCATTTTCGCTATTCTGTTTTCACCGGATTTTCTCAGGTATACTCTATAAGTTGAAGCATGGCCAATTACATTTCCACCAGTAGGTTTTGTTGGGTCACCAAAGAATGTGTCTGGAGTAGATTGCACTTGGTTTGTAACAATTATTGCAATGTTATAAATTTCTGAAATTCTAAGAAGTTTATGCATAATAGAATTAAGTCTTTGTTGTCTATCGGCAAGTGTTCCTCTACCAGAGAATTCTGCTCTATGTAATGAGATTATACTATCGACAATTACTAATTTTGCTTTGTAATCATCTATATATTTGCCTAGATTTTTAACGATTAACTCTAGATGTGCGCTATTATAGACTTTACACACGGCTACATTTTGCAGTGCTTGTACTGGATCTATATTTCTATTGCTAGATATTTGCTCCAGTCTTTCGGGTCTAAATGTTCCCTCAGTATCAATGTAAATAACGCCGCTATTTAGTCCACCCAATTCGGTTGGTTGTCCAGCAGTAATACACATAGTGTGACATATCTGAGACTTGCCTGAGCCAAATTCGCCATAAAGTTCAGTAACTGCCTGTGTTTCGATACCGCCAAGGAATAGATCATCAAGCATACTTGAACCAGTAGAACATCGTAACAACGATCTTCTTTTCTTAAGTGCAGTATCAGCAGTAATGAATTCTTTATTGAGAACATCAGATTCTCTTAAGAGTTTTTGGGCTGCCATTATAAATGAAGCTGCACTATCTTTGGATGCATTAATATCTACAGCTAGGTCTTCAACGCCGGCTACAGCAAGATCCATCACGGAAAAAATTCCTGCTTCTCTCAGTTTTTTAGCAGTTGTAGGACCTATTCCTTCAATATCCTGAATTTCAAGATTAGTTAGATCGGTAATCTGAGATTGTTCTGATAATGTACTTAATGATGCTTCACTATTCATAACGATATTTTCGTTATCTTCTTTTACTGGTTGTTCAGCTTCGTTTACAATATTTTCGGCATAATCATTAGAAATATTTTCAGTATTGTCTTTTTTTTCTTCTTGCATGTGAGAATTTGAATAAGTCGATTTTTTGTTTCTCATTCTATACATCATGTAGCGAATTACATTTAAGGCTTGACACACTAGTAGGAGGGTGGGTGGGTGGTACGCTCTTAAAAAATCCATTCAATATGAATTAATATTGCAGATTGTATTGAGTTTCATGCACTCTAAAATGAAAAATTATTAAGGTGATATGAATTAAATCTACTAATTAACGTTACAAGAGGTAAATTGTAAATGTTCCCAATTGAGCTACTAAGAATGCAAATTTCAAGTAAGAAGAATCAAATAAAGCCAGTATTTATTGACTATGAAAAAGATAACCAACCATCCTTACCATCAAAGATTATCAAAATGTATGAAGATATGGCAGATAGGAAATTATCAAAGTCAAACGTAGATGAAAATCTTTTAGAGGTAGAAGCAAAAAACCCAGACTATAAACTTGTTAGGGCTATATGTCATCTTTTAGAACAGAGATGCGAATATGCATCTCACGAAAGTGGATTTTCTAATGCAAGGAACAATGATACAATGAATGCCATAAACCTTAGAAGGCAAATATTCGAAATAGCTTCTCTGCTGGGTTATCCAGTAACAGAAAACCAAAGAAAGAATATCCTACAAAAAGTTGCTTCAAAAAACAATCTATCTGTAAATGATGTGGAAATGGCAATGTGGAATGACCTTGAGAAAAATAAATATTTGAAAAAATTTGATTCATTGACTTCATTACAATTGGTTGCATGGTACAATGTTTCCGTTCTTCAAACACTTTTGCTAAACAGTGTAAAAATGGAATTCAGTATCTATGGTGGTTTTAATTGGAAGAAAATCTTGCGCAAAATAAAACAACTTGGACTGATGTACTCTTTGTATCGTGAATCCAATTACGGATCAGAATCAAATGCTCAGACAAAAAATGAGGAAATATTATTGAAAGACAAAAAGGAAAACAATATTATATGCACAGTTAATGGTCCGCTTAGCATTGTAAGATTAACTGATAGATACGGTCTGGCAATGGCTAAATTAATTCCTTCAATAATCTTTAGTGAAATTTGGTCCATTAATGCAACAATACTAAGAAAATCTATCTCCGGTACGAAAAAGACCTATGATTTTGAGCTCTCAAGTACAGACAAAGATATACCTTTATTTGATGCGTCAACTTTTCAGTTTCAATCAGAGCAAAAATCAGGACCAGGATTATCATATGACAACTACGGTATGGAGTACTTTGATAGCAGCGTTGAAAAAAAATTTATGGATAAATTTCTCAAGTTTTCTACTGGATGGCACCTGGTTAGAGAACCGGATCCATTGATACTTTCGAGCGGTAAAGCGTTCATACCTGATTTTGTATTTGAAAAATATGGTCTTAAAGTCTATTTAGAGATAGTAGGTTTCTGGACTGAGGACTATTTGAAAAGGAAATTAGAAAAGATAAAAGACTTGATCAGTAAATCTGAAACTGAAACTTCAACCGGTCCTGATTTGTTGATTGTTGCAAATATGGATAATTGTATCTCTGAAAACGGAAAAAAGATTGCCATCGATTCTGTTTTTTCTAAATTTGTGAGTAAAAAGCATTTAATTTTTTATAGAAAAGACGAAATTCCATTTGGTCCAATAATTAGCTATCTAAAAGATATCGATTATAAAATCATTGACGAGATATCGATAAATCTACATGACACTATTGCTTTAGAAATGGATAAAGTAATTCATGACAGGCAAAGAAATAGTGTTATATCACTTAAAGAAATTTCAGACAAGTACAAGATTCCAATTGAATCAGTGGTAAAGACCGTTAGAAACCTTCAATTAAATACTTACAATTCAGAAAACGTGATGACAGATAAACTGAGGGAATTCTTATTAGTTGACAATTATATGATTTCCAATGATAAAATTAGCGAATTGTTACCAGAGCTTGATAAAATTGGCAAGCTACAGGATGCAGTTAGACTCCTGCGTCAAAGTAATATACCTGAAGAATGTGTTACCTTACTTATTACAAAAATGGGTTATGAAATTATTTGGAACGGTATTGATTCAAATAACGCGCAGGTTCAACGACAAACTATGAATGCTTAACAAACTTTGCTTGAATTCAGCTACTCTGTAAGTGAATTTTTGTTAAAAGAGAAATAGTATATATGTTGATGTAATACAAATTGAGATATTGCATTCAACTGACAGAGATGGTATATGGCTTAAAAACATCAAAGGAAATTGGAGAGATTCTTCATGCCCATGTGGCAGTAATTTCCACTTTAGCGGTAATATCGATGAGTTATTTTCCTGGGAACGAATACACCTAAGACACATGACATCTGATCCTGAAAATCATGCAATGCTGTCGCTTTATCCAACAGATATGGTTATTTTTTATCATTCTACGAGTGGATATACAGTTGAGATTAGAAAGCATAAACCTCATGAGATCAAGGATTTGCAAAACGCATGTATTTATGGAAATGTCAAGCTTGCAGGAGTATGACTTCTGTAGAGGGGCACGGGCATAATTGATTTTAATATGAATTATCAATACTTTGGAATACTCTGCAATCCTATTCTAATTAGACGACGTACATAAAAGCAACTATCAGTAAAAGTATGAATAAAGCTATGGATCTACCTGCCGGATGGACTCTCGAATCATCACGGAAAATATACTCGAACAAATATATCGAATTATATGAAGACGTACTGGACATTAAAAACAAAAAGAAGATCTATGCAAGAGCAAAAAGAAAAGATTATTCTACGATAGTACCGTTTGTTTCAGATAATGAGATTCTTGTAATCAAAAGTTACAGACATTTGGTCAATTCATATCAAATTGAAGCCCCTTCTGGCTATATTGACCCAGGCGAGACACCCCTACAGGCAGCGATGAGAGAATTAAAAGAGGAAACAGGCTACAGAGCAAATAATATTATCGGCCTGGGTTCATACACATTGGATTATACCATGTTTGAACAGATAGGCAATTTGTTTGTGGGTTACGATTTGGTAAACGAAAGGAAACAGAATTTGGGTATGATGGAGATAATAGAGACGGCGATTGTACCAATTGATGAAATTAAAAAGTTACTATATGATGGAAAAATATTAAATGCATCTTCTATTGTTGCTTTTTACAAATCATTGGAGTTTCATTTAAATTACAAAAATAAAAAATGAAATGGTATTGTAATTAAATGGACTATGATAAATGACGATAATTATTGTGTATGCGAATTGATAAAGTAAAGAGATGAAAATAATTTGCACGACAAATATGATGTATTGATTATTGGTGGCGGCATATTAGGCTGTTCCATTGCTTATTTCCTTTCCATCATGACAAATTCCTCAATTATGCTAATGGAAAAGGAAAAAAACGTTGGTCTGCATACAAGCAGCAGGAATACTGGAAAAGTTCATGCACCCTTTTACTATGACCCAGATAAAAAACCATCCACTGCAGCTTACACAATAAGGGGATATGAAATGATAAAGCGTTATTGCGCTTTTCATAATTTACCATTTAAGGAAGATGGAGTTGTTGAAGTTGCAACAGAAGACAGGGAAATCGATATCTTGATCAAACACGTTGAATGGGCACGCAGAAACGGACTAAATAATGAGGATATAAAATTTTTAAGTAAAAGTGAAATGCTTGGGATTGAGCCTAATGTAAAGTGTGAATCTGGACTCGTGTGTTTCCGGGACGCCTCAACTGATTATGGTCTCATAAATCAAAAACTAATGGAAGACGCTGTCAAATTTGGCTGTAACACATCACTTGAAAATAAATTCAGAAAAATTTCTTCCAATTCAAATACTGGATCAAATAGGAGAATGACAATAATTGGGACTGCTAAAAATGTAACTTCAGATTATGTAATAAATGCAGCTGGCGGTAATTCACTCGGTATTGCGCATAGTGTTGAACTTGCCAAAGAATTTACTGACCTACATTTTAGAGGAGAATATTTGACAGCGCCACCAAAATATAGTAACCTTACCAACCGAAGTATCTACTCGGTACCGCGAAATACAGATTACCCTTTTTTGGATCCCCACTGGATTAGGAGAACAGATGGAAGATGCGAAATAGGACCAAATGCGGTTCCTGTATTTAGTCCGTACTCATATAACTTGGCTGATAACTTGAAAAATGTAGTTCCAAAAATTTTTGAATCCTCTAAATTAGGAGTTGTGAAATTGTTTTTAAATAAAGAGTTTCTACGATTGGTATCGAATGAGTTATCTAGTTCTTTATCCAAAACAAACATGATAAATAGAGTAAAGAGATTTTTGCCCTCATTGAATTCATCTGATTTTAAACAAAGAGGTAGGTCTGGGATTAGATCATTGTTAATCGATAAAAATGGAAACTTTGCAGCTGAGAGTTTACTTGTGGAAAATGAATGTTCGTTGCATATATTGAATTACAATTCGCCTGGAGCGACTGGAGCACTGCCTTTTGCGGCAAATATTGTAAGACAATTGGTTCAAAAGAATAAAGTAAATCCAACATCAAGAAAAGTTGTTGATTCTCCATTTACAGACGAAGAAATGTAATTCTAAGTGTCTCCTGAAAGTATTCTATGATAGCTAATCTGCATCAAATATTATATTATAGTATATTAAGGGAATTTTGAACTAAACTATTGAGGGGTTGTTGTCTAGCTTGGTATGATGCCAGCCTCGGGCGCTGGAGGTCGTCGGTTCAAATCCGACCAGCCCCATGTCAATCTTTACATTTTATTTAGCCCCACTTCTATAGGATATAATAGTAAAGAAATGTTAAGCTCCGTAATACCAGAACAAAATTTCCACGATATTACAAGCCCATATAATATGTTCAAGTATTCAGTCAGGTCAGAGCTGACAAGAAGATATTATGAAAGAAGAATAAGGACGTTTTTTGATTATATTGGATTTTTGACAGGTTCTGAAATAGAGAAACGGTGTAATGTCTTCGCAAAGAAAGGAAAGAGGAATAATAATTGGGCTATTGTCAACATAATCAGATTTCTGCAATATGAGAAAGAAAGGGTAGAAAGAGGCGAAATCACTGCTGCAACCTTGAGCAATTTTGTTAAATCAATTAAATTATTCTGTGAAATGGGTGATATTACAATCCATTGGAAAAAAATTACCAGAGGTCTTCCACGACCAAGATTGGCGGCTAACGATAGAGCTCCTACTATCGAGGAAATAAGGCAATTAGCGGAATATCCTGATAGAAGGATTAAGCCGATAATTTACACTATGCTATCATCTGGAATTAGATTAGGAGCATGGGATTACCTTAAATGGAAACATATTACTCCGCTAACTGGTGTGGCTGGAGAATTACTTGCGGCAAGAATATTGGTTTACGCGGGAGATCCCCAGCCGACCAAACTAGGCTCCTGCATTATAATTCTGTTGTCTATGCAAGTAGCTGTTCCCGTTGGGTGTATCAAATTCTATTTAGAATGTTAAGGAAAACGCCGGGTGCTCTCTGGCGGGAAGCCGTCGCATTATTTCTTATGTCTAAAAATGCTTGGTGAAATCCGAAGTATGAAATATGAATCTATAACCCTTAAGTAGAAATTTGTGTATTTGAAGCTTAATGAATAAAGAATTAATCGTCATTGGGGCTATGATATTGATGTTAGTTTTCACTACACATGCAAACAATTCGTACGCGCAAAATTCAGTACTGAATAAGGCGGGTGAAAAAGTCGGTTCCACACTAAAGGAACTTGGACAAAATTTGAGCAATGTCGGCTCGGAAATCGGCTCCGACATATTAAACGAGACAAAAGTGACCGGTAAAAAAGTTGGCATAGGAGCAGCAGATGTGCTAAGCAACATAACCGGTGAAATAAAAGAAGGAATAATCGGCAACAGCAGTAAATAGACCTTAGTGTAACACTTATTTTTTGTAACTCATAAGACTGATAACGACGGAGTTGCAAAAGCTTTTATTTTCAAAGATGGAGCTCCATCGCAATTGCTTACTAGTTCTTGTATTGTGCTTCATCATTACTTTTCCGATAACAGGTTTCGTACATGGATAGATGCCGGAAGTCAGCCCAAGAATACAGTCTAATATTACTAACCTCACGGACTCATTTGCGACTAATATTGAAGAAACAGACTCCGCTTATCCAAAAATTATATTAATCTTACCTACATTGTAGTTACCGCAGTAAGGACAATAATCTGGATTATCACTAGTCGAAATTCCTATCAATTGAAATTTAATTTTACAGCGATTACAAGAGAATGTACCGGCTCTCATAATCATATTTAATAATAATCGTCGCATTATTTCTTTTGTCTAGAAACGCTGGTATGGCTGAGCATCTTCACTTTTAGTCTCATTAAATATCAGCGGCGTTATTTTCTCGTCAGTAGTAATTTCGATCTGTGCTTGTATTGGATTGAAGATAATGTTAGAAACAGTGAGTTCGAAAATGGCAACCAACCCGCAGAAGAGAATTAGGGCGATAAAATATGGGCTCACAATATGAGTATGACAAGGAATGTCCAAAGTCTTCTTAAATTTGAAGCGTGCAGTCCTAATACTCTTCATAAAACTGTGAGATAGTTAGGGCATTATTAGATTTAAATTAGATGCATTAGACAAATAAAATAAGTTTGTAGGCTTATTCCTTTGTTACTTCCCAGGTAGGGTGTATCTCGTGCCATCCCTTTGGCTTATCGGTCACCCAAGCACCCCAGACATGGACTTTGTCACCCTCTTTGGGCAGATCAACATTCTTCAAATCCTGATCTTTAGGAACAACTTCCACGACCAACAAACCATCAGTTTTTTCATCGTTTTTATCGTTTATGAGAAATTCGTATTTATCTTCTAATTTCAGCAAAAATTTGAAATCTCCATCGTTCATTTTTTTAGTATGCATTACGTCACCAATTGCGTCCTGACATTCTGCTAAAACTTTAAGATCTTCCTCATTTGAAGCGCCGTCCAATACATTGCCGTTTCTACAATGTCCACCCTCTTTGGATTTGTGCTCTTCTGTTTCTTTTAGGTCTTCTTTGTCAATTAATTTCTGTATATCTTTCGGTAGCGGGGTTTCTTCTTCTTCAGAGATAGCTTTTTCCATCCTCTCTCTTAGTTTTTCAAATTTATCTGTGAGTATCTCCTTCTTCTTTTCCAATTTATCGCTCAGTTGCCCTACGATATTGTCGTCGAGTTCGCCGGCTTTGTTCTGCAAGTTCTCAAGACCAGGATTGCAAATAATGTCATCACCTTGCAATACACCTACTCCTAATCCACGCTGACATTCGGAGGAGAGCTCGTTTAAGCCCTTTGCTGTTTTTTGCTTAATGTAAACAAGATAGTTGTCCTTAACCTGGTCATTGGATATTTGATAGGGATCAGTTGCAGCCCATGATTTTGTTAGTAAAAAGCTATTCGAAGCGGAAGCAGAATAAGAAAATATCAGTGCCGATGAGAATATTGAAATAAAAAAATATTGAAAAAAGACTTTGTGCCCTCTAAATGAACTCATGGCATGATTTATTATATTCGAGTCTAATAAATGAGTCTAAATGGCGTTCTAGAAGATAATACTCTAAGTTTTTACTGAATTAAGAGTGAATTGGCGGGCGCTGTGCTTATTGTAATTTTAAAGTTAACTAAGGCAACAGCCAACAGCGTATACGTTTCAGTTGTCAGGAACAGCTAAATATGAAATCAACAGAACCCGAGTACGTGCACTGTCCGAATCCCACCGAATCCGAATTATAAATCACAAGCTAAAGGGTCAAAAAATTGTGTCAAATTTAATTCACAGCCGACCATGCCTGGAGCACGGGTCTCCAAATAGTAATTCTAGTTTTATATAGTCCCACTGAACGTAACCTTTTTTTGATAAATCTTCTTGTCAATATGATGTATCAATTATAGTGAGTCAAAGAAACCGCTCCGTATGAAATGCAACCTTCTGATAGAAAATTATAAATTGACAAACTCTATGATTCTAGTATAGGTATCAAATACAGCTATTGTTGCGTAAAATCCAAAGAACAATCCTTTAGCTACTCCTGGATTTACAACTGTTGTCCTTCCAACCTTGTAATTGGCTTTTCTATGTGTGTGTCCATAAATAACCAAATCGTACTTTTCAGATTTGATTAAAAAATCTTTTTTTGAAGGATTGGTACCATGATAAATAACAAGCTTCATTCCATCGTATACTGCCTCAAAAATATCTCCTTTAAGTTCTGCATGTATTTTGTTAAAGGCTGACGTTAGCCCTGGAATATCTGTATCATTGTTACCCAATATACCGACAAGTTTGATACCTGCAAAAGACTCAACGGCGATTGGACTTACAAAGTCGCCTGCATGTAGGACGATATCCACATGTCTACTATTGAATTCTTTAACAGCCTTGAGTATATTCTCAATGTTATCATGTGTATCTGATATTAATCCGATTTTCATAATATGTGATAGACTAGTGCATTTTAATAAAAAGTCACCGTTAGTATAACAATAGACTTATCCCAAAACTTCTTAAAAGGCTATCTTGTGAACAAGAATAAAACGGTTTTCAAAGTAGTTACCCGAGTACGAATCCACAAACCTTAAATAAAAATTAGGACATGGGAGGATAATGAATAAAGTATTAATCATTATTGGAGCGACGATGTTGATGCTAGTTTTGACGACATCAAACAACTTGAGTGCTCAAAATGTGACGACAAATGCCTCAAATGCTGCGGGCAATTTGACATCCTCAGCAAACCAGACTGCTTCCGAACTCGGACAAAACGCTTCATCAGCAGTTAACAGCACAGGTGAATCTTTACAAAAAATAGGAAAAAATGTTACTGAAATTGGTGGAGATATACTTAATAAAACTGGCGAAGCTGCCCAAAAAATTGGTGAAGGTGCTGCAGGTGTACTTGGCAACATAACTGAGGAGATAAAACAAGGAGTAAGCGGTAATAGTAGTAAGTAGACTTGAAAAACTACAATAGTTTTATTTGTTGAGGTCATAAGACATACCATAGAGTTCTTATCATCCTGTTGGGTTCAGCAGGCACTTTTCGCAAAGTTGAACCCATCAGTTTTTGCCTTGGTTTTGAAAAATTGAAGAAATTTATTGACTGTTTAAATAGACTTTAATTAAGTAAATCAATCTCTGTTATGTAATCAAATCCTAAGAAAAGCAATGACTTTCGATTCCGACTCCCAGCGCTTTGATTGAAATATACTCAAGACGAATTAATATACTCATGACGAATCCGTTGATTGTGTCAATTTTGATTCACAAACGACCATATTCAAAATATACTACAAAACGGTAAAAATCAATTCACATTGATTTGAGATATTGCCACATTGATTTCTGTCTTATCATGCATATAAAAAAAATTGTGTTGAATTTATTTAGGTACTTTCTCTAGTAGTTCTCAGTCATAGGATTTAGGTTTATCTTCACATTTTTCTACTTCATAGCCAGCCAGGTTATCTCCTCTGTCATGTGCCCTTTCAAAGCATTTTTGTGTTTTTTTATCTGCGTCATCATATGTGTTTGAATTTTTGAATTTTTTCCAGTTTATGTGATCGTCATTGTTGTCATAGCCATTCTTACCAGCAAATACATGATTGGTACTGCTAGTAAGACCAATCATTCCAACTGCAACAATTGTTCCTAATAGAAGGAATGTTTTTATTGATTGTGTCTTATTCATCAACAAAAGCTCAAAACAACCGTAAATAAACCGATCCTTTGTGAATTTCTTAGAATATGGAGTCCCTTGTGCAGACATGTTATAGCTAATTAAACAAATTTTTTAGATTTTAATTTATATTGATTATTTTTCTTGTGATATTATCTGAACTACCTATCAAATTGTTTAGAATACCGCATTCATTGATAGGCATATTCAAATTATTGAACCATATGTCTTATCATTTTAGATTCTCTAACGTGAATAATTTGTAGACTGAAATAATAAAGCTTATACTGTTAAAACTCGAAGTGTACTTAATGGAATCGAATTCCACAGGACCCGATAATATACCATTTACTCAAGTTGTTAGAGTCTGTTTCCTGAAAACATGTCCTTAGATCGTGTCAAATTTGATTCACAAACGACCAACCCCAAAACACCAAGGGTTCAAAAATTAGAATGGTAGCGTTATCAGTTCCACGAACCCGACCTAAACTTTACCTTGATTAGTAACATAATGGCGTACCTCATGTAGACTAAAAGGAATAAAATGATTGAACATGTAATTCTGGAGAGTTACATACTTACCCTACATTTTGCACTGGTGGAACTTGGTACTCGCCTTTCAAAATTGGTTCTTGTGGATTATACTCTCGCAAAACTAAATTGAATTGACCACTAGGAGATGGCAGCCAGTTGGATTCTTTTTCTGTTCCAGGACTCGCATTCTGTATGTAGATGTCCAGTGAGCCATCAGGATTATACTTTAGTCCTTCTGTATTTTGACTAATCGAATACCGATTTATCGGGTTTTCAGCCAAGTAAGATTTACTATTGTACAGTGTGATGGACCAAAACGCATTTACTGGTGGAGTCTGACCTTTGTCAAAATGAATCAGGTAATTGTGGGTCCCAGTTAGGTTTTGACCTTGGCTATCGGTAAATATGCTAGGGTAAACAGCTTCCACTGGAGAGTTGGCGCCAAGTCCAAATTTTGCAATTCCTGCACGCAAAAGGTAATCCGTGCCATAATTCCCAATGTCCAAATTAACAAGCCACCCATTTACCTTCGCGCCTATGTTTTGTACTTGTGTATCTATGAGTTTCTCGCCTTCTGCTATTCCATTTTGTAACGCCGCTTTGATAGTATCATTTTTAGTATCAGAAGGTGTCAAACCTGGTCCTATGCCTATAGTTGCAAATTTGGACAATACTTTAGAGTCAGCTGCAGGTGGTGGATTATCAGCCATATCTTTGCTGATTTCATCATAGATTTTGATACCAGTTGTGGGTATTAATGCTGGTTGAGGTCCAATTGGGACTTGTTTTGAAGCATTTGTCTCAGTTGCCACAGGTTGTGATGATGTAGTGTTTTTTCCGAAAACTGAAAGAGGAGTCAACGTAAGTTTGTCTTGGAGTGCATTCACATTAGGTACGTCAGCTGGTCCGCTTATGAATATGCGACCGCCTATGTCAACAGTATTTGTTGGTGACTTTATTTCTTTCATTCCAGATGGTAAGTCTCCTTTCCAGTTTGGTCCAGAAATAAGATAGGTCCCACCTGTAGTATCGTTCAGCCTACTGCCAATATATATGAAATTATTACTGTACGCATCAATAAACTGCAGAGTATAATATCTTCCAGATATAGGGGGGACTTGAAGAACAACAGGTTCTTTCTTTAAGTCCAGTAATCCAAAAGAATACAATGTGTCAACATTAATACTAACAATATCGGTAAAATTGGATGTGGGGAAGCTTCGAAAATTACTAAATGTGTTTATAGGACCACGTCCTGGACCAGGTGGAACATTCGGACTAGAGGAATAATCTACGAGTCTGACCACTGAAACTAGCGGATATCCCCATATGTAAGCAAGTGTAGCGATATCTTCAGGTTTATTTGAAGCGGAAAGTTGAGCCATCTGAACATTCAATTCCTCAATTGAAGACTGAGAAGTGACTGCTTGCGTTTGTGCTTGAACATTAGGTGAATATTGTATGATACTAAAAGAGCCTGAAAAACATAGGCAGGCTAAGGAGAGTATTATCGCGGTCCTTACGATATTTACAGTGCTATGGGTCATAAGATGATTAGTAGAAACATGCTAATAAGTCAGCTGCAAGCATTTTAAGGACAAACTCTCCTTGTTTATTCTTTATCACCAGACACATCTGCATTATGCAAATGAATTACATATAATACTCTATTTGCCTACTGTGTAAAAGGTCCAAAAATCATGTCAAATTTAATTCACAGCCGACCAACCCCAGCTAATTCTACTCCTATTTACCAACAGTCATTCCTTTGATGTATATTTTGCCAAATAGAATATACAATGAAATAGCAATTATCGCAACTTGGAGCCCTGCTACAATAGCATCCAATAAACCAATAGGTTCTGTTCCTAGACTAGTAATCCCTACCGTTCTGGAAGCAAAATAAATACCTAATAATACTAATGAACCGATTATGGCTATTAAGTAAGGAATTTTACTGTTCCTTTTGTCTAGTATCATCCATAATCCTACTGCAGCATATCCAACACCGGCACTAATTGAAAGTGGAAGTTCAATAGCTCTCCTTTGATTTTCAGATGATTCTTTGTGTAAGGTTTCTTCTGTTTCTTTAGCGTCGAAGTGTTTAGATTCATTGGCATTATGTTCCAGTGCCCCTTCTTGCAGGTGTTGTTCTGATGATTCACCAGATTCATTGTGAATTTCACCAATTGATTGCTTCTGGTTCTCATTGTGCTCAGGTTCCGTGGTTTCTTCCTCCTGCCCTTTAACTAGCTGCAATGCATGAGCTTCACTACTTTCAATACTCTCACCAAATATGGCAACCAAAAAGTATAGAGAAGATGTCGAAAACATTAAAAATGTTATGATGTAGACTAAAAATGGCTTCAACTAACGAGAATTATTATGCTTTGTTGATAAACATTATGAAAACGAAAAGCTAAACACTAAAAATTGACTCCAATATGATTAATGCACAATATCCCTTAATTTACTACATTAATTCATTACTTTCCTAAGTTAATTAGCATATTTGGATTCAGATTCATTGGTATTAAATAACATCAACTTCCTGAATAGTTACCAGTCCATTATCACCTACCATTCTTTTTACTTCAAATAATAACGGTTCAATTTTTGACCGAAGTTCTATAACCTCTATTATTAAGGGCATATTGATAGTGATACCTTCTATCTGAATTGTAGACCTTCTTCTCTTTCCAAATCCATCGACGCCAGTCCATACAGTAGCCCCTGCAATTTTGTTTTGCATAAAAAAATCAATCAACAGTTTATGAAGTCTTTTACCATTAGCTTCATCGTTTCTTTTTATTCGTATTGTTAGACATATCATTTTCAATTTCATGATAATATCATCATAACCTCAATATTGTCAAAGTTGATATTCTTCCCAAAACAACAGCACCAAATGAGAGTCCCACATTTCCTAATATGTTCAACCCAAATAATGAAAACTGCTTGTTGTCAAGAAGGTTAACTGTCTCCAAAGCAAAAGAGGACATTGTTGTGAAAGAACCACAAAAGCCAATTGCAAAAAGTAGTGAGTATTTCGTATCTAGATTCCAGAATATGGATAAAATTGAGAAAGCTCCAAGAATAAAGCTTCCAATAACATTTATTATTAGAATGTTAACAGGTAGTGTTCCTATAACAATAGTAGATGATACAAGTTTGTATCTAAGGAATGCACCAGCCAAGGCTCCTATGCCTAATAAGACAATTTCAAGTCCTTTCATTTTTTCAATTCACCTACCAAATTTCAATTCTACCGGTAGGCATTATCAGCATTCTGAAAGAAGCGGTTCTGGTTATGCCAAGGCTAATGCCATAGCCTAAAATCTAAACTGGGTAATTACTATTTAAAGTTGTTGACTGAATTTTAATTTATGTTTCTCATTTCTCTTATCAACTATGTCTGTTTACTAACCATTATTTTTTGAAACTGAATACAAGATATAGGCTCGCCGGCTCTTCATAATCTTCTATAACGCTCTTGATTTCAAATTGGTCTGATAAAAAAAACTTTATTTGTGATTTGGAAAAAAATCTAATTTGAAAACCGTTTATTTCGTAAATGTTAGTATCTATTTTCTTTCCCGTATTGTATTGAGCATCTTTATCGCTCCGAACTGAAAAATATAACATTCCGTTGTCTTTTGTCACTCTATTGCATTCGATGAATAGAAATTTTAATTCGTCATCTGTGAAATGCATATTAAAAAACATATGAGCATAAATAGCATCAAAAAAATTGTTACTAAATGGTATACCTTGTCTTACATCAAAGTGCTTTAAATCTATTGAAATGTTTTTTTCTCTTTGTTTTTTGTGAAGATTTTCTTGAGCTATAATGGAAGAATCTAAAGCGTGAACATCTAAATCATTCGACGCAAAAAAGATTGTGTCTCTCCCTTGTCCACATCCTAGTTCTAATAATTTTTTAACTCCCTGTTTCTTAAAATCACTATAACTCATTTCAGCAAAATGACTTGCATTTTCTCCAAAAAATGACTGGTCACTCGAATAAACTTCATCCCAAATTTCATTCACAAGGTTCTAAGCTTTAGTTGATATTTTATACCTTAGGAAATCAGCTAGATTCTCAGAATTAATTGACTGTTTAAATAGACTGTCGTTAAGTTTATTATTCAAACATTGTTGTGGAAACAACGTTCTATAGTGCTAAAAATCGTGTCAAATTTGATTCACAAACGACCAGCCCCATGTCAATCTTGTCCCTTTATTTAAGCCCAAGGTCGATAAAATTGATACCTTTAAGGGATATTTTGATGCCTTCACTGTTCCGTTATTGTCTTAGAAAAAAGGTTTTATTTTTTCACATGCGGCTGTGCAGCGTTCAGTTTTTTGTAATGTCTGTACGCGTCTACTATTTGCCAAATCCAATATACGCCGCCAATCACCCAAGTCCACGGGTAGGGGACAAATAATGATACGATAATCCATATGGCAATACTCACTACCAAAATAATTATTCCTCGTTTTACGAATCCCAAATAGATATGACCGACGCCTGAAACTAACACAGCAAGAAGAATAGTAATTCCAAGACTTTTAGCCAATTTTTATACTAAGATGTGGCTCGTTAATAGGTCTTTCGTGTCTAGCGTTTCTTAAAGTAGGTAATGTTAGTCGTTTATGTTGTTATAGGCTGTAAAATGTTGCTAACCCATGTTAGACGGCCGGAGTCTCCAATTAACCTATTGTTATTTTCCTTCAGATCAATTACGCATGATAATGAATAATAACATCCCATTCTATAACTCTGGATAATACAGGAATATCAGGAAAATGCAATTGGGTGTCATTGTTATAATCATTTTTGTGATACTTGGAATTATTTTCTTTATTGTATTCGGTAGTGGTTATTTCAAAACTGAAAATCCACAAAACGAGAATTTGCAGAATAGATCTACAGGTGTTTTTCCCAACCCTGACTCTATTCCGCCAGAATGTAAATATACTCCAAATGATTTATTGTGTCAATTTCAACTTGAAAAGCAAAAAATGAAGCTGTCGCAGAATGAGTAATATATTCGTGCTTATAAGAATTTTAAAATATTAAAGAAAAGAACAATATAGCTATGGCTCTTAGAAAATCTAAAGTGTAAATAGTAACAGAAATGATAAGTTGTATGTATCTATCTTTTTTATCATAGTCTTGACAATAGTAACGTTTACTTATTACAATATTGAAAGCTATTCGACAAGCCTATCAACTGAGGATAATTTTCGAGTTAAAAAACAGTAAAGGAGAATAAAATAATGCTTTATTTTATTTGGAAGATAACGACGTTTACTTCCATTCCCACGTCTTGTCTACGAAATTTCCTGCAATGTCAACCTCTGCTTCGAACACTCCTACTACATTATTGAGGGATTCCAATTTGCCCTCCGAAGTCTGAAAAAATATTGCTCCTCGCCATTTTAGTACGCCGGAGGAATTAAACCGCCCAATTCCCTCACCAGTATATGATGTTATTTCTCCGTCCAAAGTTCTAATTATCCCATTACCGATTCCATGCAACATTCTATTAGAAGAAGGGCTTGCTATATAGGTAAGTAATTCAGTAACTTGTACTCCCCTAAGGCTTCCACTTGCCGATATACTTGTTTCTATTGTAGGACCTTCAACATCCGTAACTCTTTGACCTGATACGTTACCTTTCATTTCCCCAATTAATTCGCCTAACATATTGATTTGATATGTATGACCTTACTTAAATCTACTAGTAAACCTACAAATTTATTGAGAAACTAATGGGATGGCCAGCGCTATGTATTTTCTAGCATACACTTGATAATCAACCCAAGGTTACCATATATCCAATATCTATATCAATTCTCAATCTCTTTGAGGCAGAGGTGTAGAAATTTCCATTAAGGTCATCAATTTAGTATTTGATCTTGGTAAAGATTATGGAATCACTGCCCTACGCAGTGTTGGTTTCCGGTGTGGTTAATTTTTGCCTATCTTGGCTTTACGGTGAATCTTCTTGGACACTTATTGGCCCTATATTCTTTGTAAGTGCGATTATACAGCCGGCGTTGTTATTTCCATTATCACTTTCGTCGCACGTATTTTTATTGTCTTCATCTATCTCTATGCTAACCTTATTTTTAAATGGGTCATCTGCTGCAAGTGCTATTGTTGTGGGAGCACCGATTACTGCGACAATCAATAACGCAATAGATGGAAGCAATAATGTCATTGTACCTAGATTCACCGAAAACTTAGACAAATCTTCATTTATATGAACTTGGATGGATCATTTCGTAAGATATTTGTGTAGACAGATTCTGCACGATGTTCCATTAAATTAAACCAAATCAGGAAACGGACAAATCTTAGGAAAAAAAGATCTAGTACTGCAGCACATACTTCAATAGAGACTTAAGTAATAAAGATACTGGTTACCAGTATCATCAGCGTTGTTATTGTCATTGGTATTAGAATAGTTTATTTTCAAAATAGTTAGCATCTTCAAAACAGTGCACAATTTCTTGATCACCAAGATTGCCTCCGATCTTCCCTGCTAGGTCTATACAATTTTGAGTTTGTTTATCTGCCCCTTTATAAGCAGCGGAATCTTGGAAAGTGTTTAAGGACATCTCTTCAATATCTATAACGTTATTTTTTATGTCATCAACTAGTTCTTTGAGATTTTTATACTCTTCAGGATTGGTTTGATTATTAGATGAGTCAGTATCATTGGAAATTGAAGTATCGTCGACTCCATCCTGGATTATTCTTGATATGAATTGTTTGGCTTCAGCTTCTGTGAATTTACCGGTTCTTACAAGCTCGTTAATCAATTTAGTTTGTTGACCATGTTCAATACTTGATGTTTCGGCAGCAGAAGTTGTAAAATCGGTAGATGTCCTGCCAGAAGAACCATAAACCTTTTTCACTGTGTCTTTTAAGATACCAAAGTATTTGGTAGGCACTAATTTGCCACTCTTATCGGAAACCAAGTTAAAATTATCCGTAACAACTGGCTGATAATCCCATCTCCAAAAAGCCGTGCCCCATACTTTTTCTTTCTTCAAAGCTCCGAGTATTTTTTTCGCATCAGTTTTCGTAAGCTCACTCAAATCTGGGTCGAGTTTGGTTACTCCGCCTTCTTTTGTCCTTACAACGTTATTCCACTCTCCAATGTATAATGGAATTCCGGTCAAGTCCCTTGTTTTCAAAAACATGCCAAATCTCTTCTCCTGATACCCATCTCCATCAGGAATTCCGTACACACTTATTTTGAAAGCGATGTTATCCTTAGACGAGGGCGCCATTTTTGCCAAGTTTTTTGGTGAGATATCAATCTGGCTATTCAAGTCAACTGGAACATTCATGCTATAGACTATCGTTTTACTGGTAATATTTCTCAACTCTGCAGTAACAAAGCTATTAAATTTGCCTATTTTAGACCATTGATATTTTTTGTCAACATGTGGTTCGCTTAAGATTTCGTAACCTATAGTACTTGAATGATTATCGACTGCCAATACTATTTTCTTTAGATATTCTGCCATTAGTGTCCAGCCATCATTTCCTTGCTTATCTTTGACGGATCTGTTCCACCAGTCCTTCCAAAAGACTTGAGCTGCTTTATCTTGAGTATTACCACCACCTCCTTTGGAATATTTTGAATCTTGAAATAAAGACCAAGGAAAACCCGTTCCTCTTTCTTCAAGCCATGAAGAAGTGTGCCATTGATGATTGTCATAAATGATTTTTAGTCCGTACTTATCTCCTGCTCTGGCTATTGATTGTATTTCCTTTATGAAAGCCGCGGGATCTCTTTCATAAGCTTCCCAGTAGAAAACTAGCCTGACATGATTCAAACCTGCGCCTGAAATCATTCTCAAGCTATCCTCAATGTAATTCTGTGGAGCCGAAGGCCAGAGCTCGTCATGCTGTTTCATATTGACAAAAGCTCCTTTCATGGCAACTCCATTGATAGGTTGCCTACTAGTCATTTCGCCTTTCGATGCATATGAGCCTAACGAAGTAGAGCTAATAAGGACAACAGCTAGAACAAACACTAGAACAAAGGCAAAAAATATTCTGGTATTTGCTAAACTCAAGGTAATAATAATAAAAATTCTCAATAGATTTAATATGTATTACTAATTAGGTATTCACAATTATCCGTATGAGTGTGGCGTTTAAATTTAATGTTAAAGTCACATCGTTGAATCTAGAATCTAATTTTGTGTTTTATGTTCGAAAGCTAATAAGTTGATACCCATACTATTAATGGAAGACAGCCTTGTCTAGTATAGTGGCCATTTTGATCTCGGGCATCTTTATTGCAGTTCGCATTCATGTTACCAATTTTATGATGTATTGAATCGGAAAATTTCAATAATAAATTTTGAACGTTCACAGCCATAGATTTCAATTTTTTGAAATTTCTATGTAGACAGAAAACTTCTAAGCATCAATCATTATTGCTTTAGTAATTTTCTTTTAGACAGGAATCTAATTTGAAAAGGTCCAATACGTATGCTTTATCGCACTCGTCATGTTCTTGGAAGCATACCCATCGATCTTCGGGAAATGCCGATACGTAACACCAATCGTTAGATGGGGTTGATTTGGCAGCTTCGGATCGTAATGCTCCATTTGTAATCATCATATTTGCTATAAACAGAGCAATTGACAAAGTTGTAATTATCACAGGCATTCGTTTGTAACCCATCAACTTATCTAGAGCATAAAAATAGTTAAGTTTTCAGATAAAAAAATATCTAAAATAATTCGGAATTTTGATACTGCTATGGGTTTAGTTATCGTTAATACTTTGTTAAAGACCATCTATCGGATCATAAACTATCTATCTCGATTTTTTTATAAATTTCCTTGGCCACAGGTTGAATAAAGCTGCTATCAGTAAACTGTACTGCCATTAACTCTTTTTGTGATGGTTAACAACAAAATATTATGCCGATCGATTTCCTTACACGATTGATTTATGATACCATCATTTAAGAATTATCCAGAGTCAACTCATTGGGGATTGGTAAAACAAGATACAATTATTTCTCTAGGAATCCGAGACAATGACACTTTCTGCAACCATTATATCCTTGCTCATCAGTAAAATGAAATTCTCTATCGTGATTACATTCACGGCATTTATTTGATTCAGCAACTTCTTCTTTTTCCAAGGACAGTACCTCCAAGCTTCGGTCTAATTTATCTTACTTTTCCCAGATTTTGGGATTCTTACAAAGAATATGGTTTTACAATCTGCACAAATATAAGGCATTTCAATATAGAAACTGTAATAGAGTCACGATCACAATAGATATAGAAACACAGGAAGATCATGTGTTTTGTCGACCAATTATTTTTTGATAATGCTCACTTAGAAATCAATCGCTTGACTAAGAATCTGTAACTGCATTGGGTTCGTGATTTTTGAAAATGTATCAAAGAACGAAAAACGTCTCAAATGTTCAAAGTTCGTCAGCCTGAGAAATTATTTTTCTCAAATCTTGTTTATCAGATAGAACATTTTGCCAGTAGTCATCATTTTTTCTTATGATTTCAGGTGCGGATGAAATCGTGAAATCAGTTGGAAAGGTAGAGTCTATTTTCTTCCATTCTATGGGCATCGAAACGGTAGCATTTAGAGTCGGTCTCAAGGAATACACTGAGGCTATCGTTTTGCCTCTAGCATTTTGATTATAGTCAAAGAATATTTTTCCCTTTCTCTTTAATGTGTTCCACTCTAATGTTATTTTTTTTGGAAATTTTGAAATCATCATTTTGGCTATAACTTCGGCGAAACCTTTTGTCTGCTCATATGAATATATATTTGAAATAGGAACATAAATATGCAATCCTGATTTTCCAGATGTTTTCAAATACGACCTTATCTTTAGCTCCCCGAGTATATGATTGAGTTCATGAGCAATCTCAACTGCTGCTTTAAAACCAGCAACATTGTATTCTGGCTCTTGCCCTTTTTTTTCTTTACCAGAGTAAATATACGGATCAAGATCAAAGACAATAAAATCCGGAAAATTCAAACCACATTTTTCTTCGTACATCAAAGTAGAACTATTACAGCTCTCAAAATCATTAATCCTACTGTACCAAGGATGCATTTCTATACAACCCAAGTTAGCAATCCACAAAAGGGTCTCGATGTTATTGCATATGATGTAATTGATGCTATTGCCCCTACGTTCAGAATGAACTTTAGCCGTAGAAACAAAATTCGGTTTCTTTTGGTTCCAGTCCTTCTGATAGAAGGACTTGGCGTAAATACCATTAGGATATCTGCTTAAAGAAAGTGGCCTATCCTTCAAATGAGGCAGTATATAGTCACTTATTTTTTCATAATACTCTATTAAATCTCTCTTTAAAATTGGCTGATGATCTTTAGTCCCCTTCCAATAAACCTTGGTTGGATTTGTAACCTTCGTCTTGCCGACACCAGAACGATCGATACCTTGTTTCCTAACATTAGTATTTTTTCTATCCTCCACTTCATTATCTAATTCGGAACGATCCTTAGTTGTATTATCGGCCTCGATAATACATTCTTCAGCATTCTTATCTTCACGTAAACGTAAAAAAACCGGCGCTCTAAGAATGCCATCTTTGGTCCATTCGCCAAATTTAACCTCTGCAATCAGCAATGGTCTTAACCACATAGTTTCTCTATTGAGATATGGGACTTTGTCTATTGGCATGGTATTTATTTCAAAATTTTTTAATTTTGAATATACCACACCAAGGCTCTCGTCATCAAAGCCTGTTCCTACATGGCCGGCAAACTTTAATTTTTTCTCTTTTGGGCAGTATACTGCGAGTACTAATGAACCAAAATAGTTGACTCTACTCCCCATACCCTTTGTATAGCCTATAATTACACAGTCCTGAGTTTTTGTGTTCTTTATCTTTAGCCAGTCTTTAGATCTTATGCCTTCTTGGTAGAGGCTGGTTTTGTGTTTGGCTACGATACCTTCCAATTTCAGTTCGTTACTCTTTCTTAGTATTTCAATTCCCTTTTCTTCAATATAATCAGATATTCTGATAGCGTCACTAGTCTTCAAAGCTTTTAGTAGCAAATACCTCCTGTCCAAGTACTCTAATCGTTTGACATTTTTGTCTTCTTTGTAAAGGATATCAAAAGCATAATACGTTGAGGGATGTTTTACTGAAAGTGCCATTATTTCATTTTGGTCCTGTATGTTCATTCGATGTTGGTGAGTATTAAAATCCGGAAGTCCTTGCTCATTTAGGACAACAATTTCGCCGTCAATTACCACGGAACCACAATCTTTAAGAGAAATCCTTGCTGAATTTACTATTTCAGGATACCTTTTTGTTATGTCATTGCCATTTCTTGACTGGATTCTAATTTCATTATTTTCCTTAAATAAAATTGCTCTAACTCCATCCCACTTGACCTCAAAGACCCAATCTTTGTTGTTAAATGCTTTACCAGAAGGTGAAGCCAACATTGGTCTTATTTTTTGGAATAGGGATCCTAGTTCGCCTGTGTTACTACTAGAAGTTTTTGTGTTTGGCGTAATCTCATCTTTTAAATATTTCTTGTTAGACTTTTGAGATTTGCGCGTAAATTCAATATCCGAGTTAGCTCTTCCGGTGAGTACAGATTCGGGCTGCGTTGAAGTAATGTCATCAACTGATACATACTGGTCCTTTATTTTAATTAGTAACCATTGGTTGTTTTTTTTCGTCCTTATTAGATAAAATAAACCCCTTAGTTTGTTTCCGTAAAGTTCTACGGTTACTTTTCCTGTATTTATCTGCTCTGAAAGTGGGTTATCGCTACTATAGCTGCCAGTATCCCAAACTATTACTGTTCCTGCTCCATAATTTCCTTCAGGTATACTTCCTTCAAAATGCAGGTAGTCAAAAGGATGATCTTCTACCATGACGGCTAAGCGCTTAATTGCAGGATCCATTGAAGGTCCTTTAGGTACGGCCCACGATTTAAGAACCCCGTCTTCGGACTCTAATCTAAAGTCATAGTGCAATCGTCTTGCTTCATGTTTTTGCACGACAAAATTTCTTAACTTTGTACTTGTGTCGTAATTTTTGATCTGGCCTTTAGGCTCACTTGTCTTTGCAAAATCCCTTTTTTTATTGTAAGGAACGAGTGAGGAGTTAATAATCTCGTTTCTCCACCTTTTTATTCTGGCTTACTAAACTCATCCTGATCAGACTTCATTCATAGTTGGTCGGCAAACTAGAAATAGATACGTGTTGATTTAAGCATTGATTGTAGATTTCTAAATGATAAAATCGAACTACCTCGTTCAAGCAAACAAGAGAGTTACTTTCCGTGCAGCAGTCAGTAACTTGGGATGAGAATTCAATAAAGATGTGAATGCCATAAAGTATGGTTCAACGTTACTAAAGATGAGGCCAAGGCCTTTAAGAAAGACTGAAGTAAAACTATTCTCACTACTATTTTATTATTTCCTGTAAATTGCATATAAAGTTATTATATTATCAGCGTAATTCATAAAATAGTAAATAAAAAATATTTACTATCGCATGTCAATATTGGATATTCCGATACCAAAGGGCTATAACATTCTCAACAATTTGTATTTGTTTAAGCTTCTTTCATCTAATGTCCCTTTTCCTTTTAGTATGTTTCTATAGGATCTTCTTGTCGTGTCGAGTGAATGTACAAATCGAAAATCCTCGTTCGCTCATTGTCAGTTATTTCTTTAGAATTTACATTCTCTAAGAGAGAGATATAACACAGTTTTTGAAAATCTTCGTCCGGCATTGCTATAATTGCACAGGTAGAACAAATCTGAATTCCAGATTTTGCATCAATTTGAGTATCACATAATAAACAAGTCAACTTGTTAGTAAAGTCTTCTGACATATTGTATTATGTGAAACATTTAATATAACAATTGGATATGAATAAAAAAATTTGAATTTTCTGAACTATGAAATAATCAATTATTTATATAGGATGATTTATTCGATAGTTCAAAATCTAATAAATAATATTTCTCTACTGACAAAGTACTTCGGTGACAAACAAATTAGTATATATTACTAATAGTAATAATCGCTCTCACAATATCAAAATTTGAATTTATGATTTTGGATTGTGTCCTCTAATATCCGGCGAACCCTTTTTGTACGTTATTGTTATAATATCTTCCATGTCATATGGACAATTATGAATCACTCTAGGTATTTTATCAGATGCTTCTATGATACAAGTCCCACTAGCATCTTTTATTACAACCCGTGCATCACTTTTAATATCACTCTCAAATGATTTGAATAAAGGAAATCCGAACAGAGCCTGTAATGCAAAGAATATTCCTACAATCGCAACACTTGCATAAATCAACATTTTTTTGCCATAATCTTCGTATTCCATGCTGATGCATATTACGAGTACCTTTAAAAAGTATCCACAGTTAATCGATCAACTATCAGGCGAGCATCTTCTGAGAGGTGATTTAAACTTGATTTTTGTAGATCTTGTAGATGTAATACAGAAAGGGTTCACGTTTATGAAGTGGCCTTAATTTCCCTTACACTCAAGTCCCTAAAATTCCATGTCATATTATCTGATCTAAAGACAGCTAATGGTCCCCCATTTGTTATTATGTAGTTTTTGGGCTTTCCGCAATTTGCACTGTAAAATACACCATCAGGGCTGTTGGCGTACCACCCTCCATTATCTGTTAGATCGGTAACCTTTAACCACTGATTATTGGCCTTATCATCTAGGTAAGATTCCATCTTTACCGCAGTGTCATTACTAATATTATATACAACTAACTTCCATCCAATCCACCTTCCAATAATGGGATCGGTGACTTGCGCCTCCGCACGTTTGCTCGTATAGCCACCTGTATGCCATATCTCCTTTACCCAAGAAACAGTTCCATTAACGTCTATTTCACCCTTCAAAGCTGTTCCTTCACAAGGAGCAGTATCATTATGTACCCCACCTCTGACAGACCAGACAAGAGAATCATTAGGATTCATTGTTGGAATTATCTTTGCGTATCCAGTCATCTCGACGTTTTTCCACTCCTCAGAACCTGGGAGTCTTAGCGCTTCCATTCTGACCTCACCAGCGTATTTCCCGTTTTCAAGTCGTCCGCTTATCTGCCATGAGCCATCCATTTGACGAGAAATGTTTGAGGCGGGGTTGAATCCTGGGTCCTTTGTAGGATTGTTCATATCAATAAACCATTCTCTGCCCCCAGGTTTAGTAGGATAAATTTCCAATATTCCAAATTTGTCAGAGTTTTTCATAATATCTGATTGAGATGTCTTTGAAATTGGAACATAGTAGATTATTGCAAAAGCGCAGACAATCAAAGTTAGTGTAATAAACAGCCTGGCATTCCTGGTTCTCATCGATCCCTTACTGCTTTATAATTATAAAGTTTATAATTGTTAGTTCAGGTCTTTGTTTTAAACCTATTAGATAATAGGCGTTGGTTAGCATGACATAAGTCTGATAATTCTTTGATTAGTCTTATTTGAGAGAATTACTTACTTGTATCTATTCTCAGTGATTGTAAAATTTGCTTGATAGTGGGTAAATAGGTATCAAATTTAGAACTTTCGGCGCTATACTGGAAAACATAAATCTTTTTGCCCATTGCTATCCATGAGTGCATTATATCGAAGGAAACAGGATTTCCAATATTTGGTAACGTTGAAAAAACAACTTGATAACCAGGATGGTCAGCTAGAGTGGTAGGTTCAGAACTTACGATTTTTACTTGATTTGTTTGATTAAGGGAGGAAAGTGTCATATTAGTGAAATCCTTGAGAGATATGTTTTGTTGATAGTTCATTACAGTTATAGTTAATCTAGGTGGAATTGGATCGGAAAGATTTTGTAGTGGACCATAAAAAGCTGCTACTTGAGTATACTCTGGTAGACCGCTATTGGAGAAAGTCCAGTTTGAAGGAAACAACATAAATATTCCATGTTGTGAGTTTTGATAAGCAAGCTGGTTTGTCGATGATCCGTTAGTAACGATTGATTCTAGTTCAGAACCATTGCTAATCTTCTTCGTATTTGAGTCTGAGCTTTCAATTGCATCAACAAGATTTGATGAGATTATTATTTGAAATAAGAGTGCAATACAAATTAATCCGCAAATTGTCAATAATCTGCTAGTAAACAAATTCATAGTCTTTATCGAGAAGTAACGAATGAGTCCTTTAATTGTTTCTATTTAGACTAGATGATAATCAAATTGGATTCTTGTGTGTTATCAATCGAACCAATGTGCACTCATTAACTTAGTTTGTGAACTTTTCGCTATACCAGATTCATATAGAAAAATAAGCAAGAAAAATATTTGCTTATATGATTATACAAACTATTTAAGTTATAATGGCGACATTAATTTAATGGAAACGATGAAATGTGACTATTGTAGAAAACAAATACACTCCTTAAATCACTTCTTGGATATGTTCGTCTGTAATACCTGTTATCATAAATTAATTTCCCATGTGTTCTATCCAGGCAAAATCAATGCTTGATGGTTAGACTGTGCAATAACGCTAGGGCAGAATTCGTTACCTTAATAGATATCGCTACTTATAAGACTTAAACATGTGGATCGACTAGATAAATTAACTTTTGCTCCATAGAATGCAATTCTCATAAGACAATTATCTTAATCCTTCAACGGTGATCACTTTTTGGGTAGCTTTTATATAAAATATGTAAACCTAGATATAATTGATAATTTTGGTCTCGTCTGATAAGCACTCATTTAACACTGATATAACTGATGAAGAAGAATTGAGGGAGATTGAACAGGTTGAGAAATTATTGAGCTCGGATGAAAAAGTTCTCCTAGTTGCTAAACAGTCCAGATTGATGCCAGGTGGCTCTGCTCTAACACCAGACTCTATCATAGCTACCGATAGAAGAGTAATTATGAGAGACCCATACATGCTCGGCTTAAAATCTGAACTTATAGATATTCCCTATGACGTAATAACCAGCGTAAAACTCCAGAAGGGTGTATTTACCTCAACTATTTTATTCAAGGCACCATCGTTGGTAAACAAGAGCAAGTTGGGCCTTATGGATGAAGGTATATCCGGAGAGGATGACCCAGAAGGTGTGATGGAGGCTCTCTCAAAGGATAAAGCTGAAGAACTGTTAGAAATTATCAGGCGGCGAATGAAAGAATCCAACGATGATAGATCAATAAGTGTTGATAATATCTCAATCGCCGATGAAATTGAGAAGCTCTCTACATTAATGAAAAAAGGAGTTTTGAGTGAATCTGAATTTCAGAAAAGGAAACAATATCTTTTAGATAAAATGTAATTGGATAAAGTTGCAATTCGTTAGATTATCACATTAGCATTGACCATACCGCTACATAGGAGCAAACCATTAAATATTTTTTAGCAGGATACGACATGCGACAAGAGAGTATCCAAAAAAAGAAAAATGGAATCAAGAAGGATATCTCAAAGTCTTATAACCAATTCAAAGAATTTGAGGGGAAAAAATATACTGGAATGAAGGTCGGTAGAACTCACAAATGGTATTATGACAAAGGTGAATGGAAAGAAAAAAAGGTAACTCCTGATAAGTGGCAATTCACGTCTAACGTAACCAAAAGGAGAGCGGGAATTGTGCCAGAGGGTTCAGGCGTTCCACTAGGAACAGAGTATCATCGGTACATACTTGCAAATCAAAATGTTAAAAAAATTGATGCAAACAGCTATACCACTTCTATGATAGGACTGAAATACAAGGTGGCGCACAAACGTGCAGAAAAGAATAGTTGGAGCTCGTCTGAAGATGCACAAAGAAAAAGACTAATAAAAATATTCAAAGGTCAATTGAAGAGCTAAAAACGGAAATGATTGGTACATCGTAAATTACAATAAAGCTCAATTCGCTATCACTAGTCAGATCTACAAAACAAAATATGTTTCTTTTTTAGGTGACAAGATCTAAGCTTTTTTCCACTTATCTCGAAAGTAAGGCAAGACTTTTTTTGAAAATAATTTAATAAATTCAATTTCATCTGGACTTGTGCTATGTATGTAAATTTTTGTAAAACCAGCATCAAGATACTTTTCAATCGGAGAAATTAGGTCCTCTATGGAAGTAACTATTATAGTTGATTTCTTTTGTTCCTCATCTGACACTTCTCTTTTCGCTTTTTCTTCTAAAACCCTTGGATCATTAATATTAATATCAAAAGCATCGTCTATTTGCGTAGTACGCCAGAACTCGGTTGCCTTAAATGCTTTATCGTAATCCTCAGAATAAGATACTTTTGGTTTTGCTATTTTTTCAAGTGAATTAATATCCTTGTTTGCATTCTTAGCAGCACTATCAAATGTTTCAAATGTTTCTTTTACTGCTTCAGGTTTTGAAGTTGTAATCAGCCCATCCGTGTATTCAGCCGCTGCTTTGATTGCATTAGTACCAGAACCTGCCATAAACAAAGGTATGTTTGTTGAAGGAGGTGTGTACAGTTTGGCGTTTTGGATTTTAAAATATTTTCCCATAAATGTTACAAAGCCATCCTCATCTACGCTACAGTGAATGTTGCTATTACTATCTTTTTTATTATTATTCCGTTGTGACTTTTCTAAATCGTAATAGTTATTTTCACTTTTATTCCATAATTTTTTGATGATTTGAATGGATTCGACGGTTCTTTCAACCCTAATTTCTGCAGGGGGCCAATCAAATCCCAAAGTTACTTCATTCATTGCCTCACCAGAACCCACACCAAGACCAATACGCCCGGGATATAATACATCTAGGGAAGCGAAAGCTTGTGCGATTAATCCAGGATTATATCGATATACAGCAGCAGTAACTCCTGTTATAAATTTCATTTTTTTAGTTCTTTCGGCGATGGCTGAAATCCAGACCCATGTGAAATTTCCATGTCCATTTGTATGCGACCATGGATGAAAATGGTCGCTTGTGAGAGTTGACTCGAAACCTGCCCTTTCTGCCTCCTTTACAAAATCAATCAATTGCTGCATTGAATATTGTTCTTGCGACGCCCAATATCCGATTTCTGTCATATTTTAATATGGTATATAATATTTATTAATCAGTTTCAAATTCAAAACTTGAAATGATACCAGAGAAAACACTCCAGTAGCATTACTATGTAGGGTATTTAGATCTGCTACAATAAATCTAATAAAGTTGGACTTGTAGAAATATTAATTAAATTGTTAAAATACAAAAAGCTTAAAAATTATCCAACTCCGGTCGGTTCTTCTTTCTTCTGATGTTCTAATTTCATATGTTGTTGCTTTTCTTGTTGAGTTGCAAACATTATACCACAAATATGACATTTTAAATTGTCATTTTCAGAAACAGCCTGTGACATTCAGATATCATCCCCATTATTCAAGGTGGTGTAGAACATGTATAATTATCCACTCCATCATTTAAAACTGTTACTTAATCCCGTTTCTGTATGTGCTAATTTCTACCATCTCTTGGAGATGTTTTTGTCTTAGTTTGACTAAATTATGTCGCTTACAGTACTTTATTCGATTTTAAGATGTCCTTTATTCATTTCTATATTCTCGGAATTTTCTATATTTTCATAATCATTTCGAGCTATACTTTTTCCTCTTGATTTTTTCAAAAATTGGGTAGTTTATGGAGGTGGAGTTTAGCTCTGCAAACTTGTGGCCGATATTGAAATTTAGCCAAGCTGCTTTATGAGGTAACTCTTTTTCCAGCCATCTAGTGGAATTGCGATTACATATTATTGATGTATAATATGCAAGATGATATAGACTGGTAAAACTGAAAATTAAATACCCATGGTAGATATAGTTTCCTCGTTACCAAGATCACTCCCAACTTATTATTCAGCAGTATCGAGTACCTACTAAATCAACAAAATTTCTAGCTCTCTTACTGGTCCCATTTTAAAATCATTTTTTATCCCCGTCTTCACTTTTAGTAATGCAATAAGTTTGTTTAAAATGTGCTAGTTTTTGAAATTCTGGTAAATCATTTTAAGTTTTGTTGTGCTATAATTAAGCAGGAAAGGATTTCGGTTTTTGACTCCGTTCACCGAAAGTCCAAGCTCCAACGACTATGGAAGGGATGCCAAACACGGGACTGGCAACTCCCTTTCATAAAATTATTCTCATACTTTTGCAAATTCAGGATTTCACACGATTTTGATGACCAATATGATATCGAGTGTAGAGTTACCAATAATACTACCAAATTCATTCTTTGCTTTGTTGGTCAGATTCTTTACTTCCGGAAGATTTCCAATTTTCTCTACACCTTTCTTAACCCCGCCAAAAAAAGTATCCCAGCCTAAGCCTATCAGTGCCAGAATAACTAAAATGACCAGTATGAGTACAATCCATCCTAACAATAAAAATTACTTCCCATTATGTATGCTTTAAACTTTGAGTATCTCATGTCAAAAATTGACAGTATTCAGGGATGAACTAAAAATCCAATTTGTTGTTACATTAATCACTTCTAAAATCCGCAGCTCATTTTATAAAAATCATCATTTGAAAGTATTTCGTTGTCACCTGAATTGGTGATGATAAGATAGTAAACAGTTCTGAAATGCAACTATTGAAGTTAACATAAAAAATTAATAAAAAATCTATGAGTTGTATGCTTTTTAAAAACTGTAATGAATTCCATTATTACATTTACCTGATTGGATTGAATAACATACACAGCCATCTCTTAGCATTATATTTTGAAACGTTATTGGATAAGCTGTTCCAGAGTTATCTTTATTTGGTATCAACGAGTCATATGGAATAAAAGTAACTGATTCGGGGTCATCCTTATCTAAAAAACCAACCATAAGTTGAGATACCTCTACTTTATACCTGATTGAGTAGGGAAAGTTTCCCATCTTATTCCACCACTCAATCCCCGAAAACTGATTACCTCCAATATAATCAAAGTTCATCGAACCAAGTGAAAAATCAAAGGTTTCTGATATTCCTGTGATTTGATCAGTAATAGAATATTTAATTTGTCTATTTATTTTGTCCAGCACCAACATTCGCAGGTATGAGTGATCAATAATTGGTAATACTTTTGTAAACTTATATTTGTTGACACCTTGAAATATTGCTTCAAAGTAGTCCTGATTATCAAATTGACAGATAAGATTCAATTCAATCGGCACATTGCGGATTGTAAATAATTCCAGTAGGTAGAGCATCCAGGATTTGTCAGGTATGTGGTTTCCTAAATCAGCTACTATCTTGATAACGTCAGATACTGCCGTTGCGCCTGCAGGAAATATAGGTGCTCGTTGTTTCTTATCAGAAATACGACAAAATGACCCTACCCAATAATGCAATATGGTTAGGTTAAGCGCTCTATCTAAATAAAATTTCCTATAGAATTCTTGGAAAAAATTCAAAAACAGCTTTAATACGATATTCTCTAAAGGAACTTTGAGGATTGATTAGAAAGCTAAATAATCATTACTTAAAGAGGCGAACGAATAGTTATGAGCCTTCATTGTTATTATTGGTGTTGGTCCATGGAAACCTTTTTCCAATTATCTTATTCCAATTTATTTTTATTAATAAGTACAGGGTTATTAAAATTCCGACAATACTTAGAATAACGGCTATTATGATAGCGGCGGGATTATCTGTATTTGTAAACGTTGAAATCATGCTGTCAACAAATGGTCTTCCTAAAAGGACTCCTATCCATACAATAAACTCATTATATAATAGCACTCCTATAAATACAGCAACAGCAAATTTCTGTGGACTATATTTTGTTAGACCCAATGTAATGTAAATGAGATTTTCTGAAAATGGGATTACTGGGGCGACCAGTGCACCTATCCAACCGTACTTGCCCACGAGTTTTTGAAGTGATATAGTTTTTCCCTTTGATTTTCTGGTGATGAAATTGTGTCCAGAATAGGCAAGATAAAAGATTATCATCTTTGCTGCAATAGCACCAGCTGTGCCAGATAGAGAGATTAAATGTGGGTCCAAGTTCTTGTTGAATGCCGCTAGTAGAGGAAGGGGAAAATAGGGTATTGGTAAAAAGAACAATATATTTATGATAAAACTCACCAACAGGATTCCGGGATATCCAAAATAATCATACAAAGGCAGTAGCTCTTCGAGAGTAACCAAGACGGTAGACTAAGATCAAATAATATTATTAAGTGTTATAAAGATCAAGTCATAAAAGAACACAAATTGCAGCGAAGACGGTGTGAAATAAAAGTTGATTTAGGATACATACAAGCTATTTGTTAGAATCAAATTGTGTATCAAGTACGAGGTAATTTGTATATAGGTTAGCTGTATGAAATTAGCTACTGATTGGAATTGTTCTTTGATAAAAAATCTGAAGCATTGTTTCGCGAGTTACCAAAGACTCCACTTGTAAGGTCTCAAGTTTTGCTGAATATTCACCAATTTGAAATCGGACAAAGTTATGTTACAGCAAAAATACAAAACAGATTCGCTGAAAACGTTACACTCAACATACAAGGAGGTCGACCAGGTATTGAACTTCAGGATAGCCTCTTTAAGATCAAGAATCCTGAAAATAAAGATCCTTTACGATTTGCATACATTAGGGCAAACTTGATCCAAACCGGTAAAATATTTGTTAGAAAGCTTCCTGTTATTGGTATAAGAGATTGGTTATTAATCTATGAAGATACATTGGTTGAACTTTCGGTAAAAGATTCTTATGATGAGTTAGAAATTGTCGTAGTTTAAGAAAGTTTTGTCAAGACAATCATTACACTCACATCTTGTTATTTTGTATTTTTAATAATTTTTTACCAAAAAGGCATTCTAGTTTCCAGCATAATCTTGTCTGACTATGACTAGAGTATGACTAAGCACTAGAATCGAAATTAGAATTCAGAATAAATAACAATTTGATACTTCATAAAGAACTAAATAGATAATCCATTCTAAAAAAAGTAGTCAGTGACCACCACAGCCACAACCATGTTCTTCTCCGTGATGATGAGCACTAGAATTTTCAGAACATGTAGGACAAAGTGGGCTATTATTTTCAGACATAAATGTAACCCCACAGGAACTACACTTTAACTTTTGAACGCCTTCCATTATTTGTTAAGCTTTACAACCATAATTAATGTCTTTCTTGGTTAACTATTTTCAGATTGGCATAACTTATCTATTATGCACCAAGTGACACTTTGAAGCTAAAAACAAGGTATGAAGTACGTAAGGTTATATTCCCTAATAATTATTTAGGATTATTTGAAACAATTTGTGGTTATTCCTAGATTTAAAGAGAATACTACTGAAATAATGTATTTTGAACCGAGGATTGTCAAGATAGTCACGGGCGATTCCATAACTTGGATTAATCGGGATACAAAAGTACATAACTTGATTTCGGGGGATGCAAACTCCTCATTGCAAAGTCCCTTTTTTCAGACTGGCAGTATGTTGCCAGGAGAATCAACAACTGTCAAGATTGATAGTAATCAGCAGAGCATACCATACTATTGTTCTATACATCCTTCTGAAAGAGGCGTCATAGCAATATTTCCCATACCTGAGGACCAGATGACAGAAGAGGACAAATCAAAATTCTTAGATGACATGAACTTGTACATATCTGACAACGCAAATCAAAAAATATTAACTCGCCTTCAGAGACAGCTAGATCCTGCAATTATTGAGTATTTAAGCGACCCTTATGCAACACTTATCCAGAATAAAGTTATGACAATTGTTTTTTGGGACATTACTAACTTTTCAAAATTAACAGAGATCTTCAGAGACCATCCAGAGTTGATAGCCGTTTTTCTCAATGAATACTTGGGTGTGGCGGTGCCTGTAATACATGAATACGGTGGAATTATAGATAAATTCATTGGAGATGGCATACTTGCATATTTTGGATTCAAAGAACAAAATGACGATGGCTCAATTGGAGCTTCTAATGCGATTCTTGCCGCCCTAAAGCTGAAGCAGGCATTCCAGATTTTTAAGCGAAATTGGCTGGATTTATGGAAGACGGTTACTAATTCTGATATAAGAATAGAAATAAAATGCGGTATTAACACTGGCTCGGTGTTAGTTGGGCTCATGGGAAGCCAAGAAAGGGATCAGTTCACAGTAATAGGAACACATGTGAACTTGGCAAGTAGGATGGAAGGAATAGCTGAATCTGACCAAATAGTTATTTCACAATACACAAAAGAAAAAATTCTGGAAAAATTCAACTTAGAAACTATTCAGATAAAAGATAAAATAAAGGCATTTGAAGATATTAAGGAATATTACACAGTTCTAGGTCAGAAGTAGAGTTTCTAGATCCCGGAACGAATTAGTATTTTTACGATCAAGTCCAAGATATAATAATGGGGATCGTATTGGGTAGATTGAAAGTAGCGACACTTTCCTTATTGCTCGCTAGAATAATATACACAATTAACTGGTTTAATATTGCTTCAATATTTTACCTCATAGCTTTGGATTTTAGAGAAGACATAGCCATGTTGGGAATAATTAGTGCTAGTTTTCTTATCGGCGTTGGCCTCTTTCAAGTACCTGCAGGAATTATTGCTGCAAAATACGGTCTGAGAAACACGGCCATTTATGGAATAATGATTGCCTCAACTGCAGCGTTAGTTACTGGGTTGGCAAGTGGTACAATGCAGATTACTATCTTGCGATTCTTGATTGGGATTGGCATGGCATGTTTCTTTGGACCAAGTGTCATGCTGGTTTCAAAATATTTGGGGAAAGAATCTGAAGGATTGGGAATTGGACTCTTGAACTCTGCGCATGCCCTAGGTGGAATTGTGGGATTGTTTGGTTGGGTTGTGTTGGCTGAAGCTCTCGGATGGAGGGCCTCACTAATTCTGAGTGGTGGCTTAGGAATAGCTACGGCAATTATGTTGAGCAGAACGCTGTTAAAGGAAGAAGTTAAAGTATCAGTAGATTTTAGAATCAGGATTTCTGATATATTAAAAACCATATTTAACAAATCATTGATAATTCTCGGTTTTACCTTACTTGGGTTTCAAGCAGGATCAAGTATGATTCTAACATTTGGCGTATTCTATTTTGTTGATCATTTGAATATTCATCCAGTTGACGCGGGTCTAATAGCTAGTCTAGGTTTGGTAGTTGCTCTAGTATCCTCACCACTGTTTGGAAGAATTTATGATAAAATCGGTAATGCAAAGAAGCTGCTATTTATATCAGGTATCGTAGGCGCTATCAGCATTGTAGGCCTTGCCACAGACTCACTATACATAATCATAATTTCAGTCATGATAGCGGGATTATGCTTATCAGCAGGCTTTGTAATCGTATACGCGAAAGCCAAAGAAATCAACAAGTCTCAATCTCAATATCAGACTCTTGCTGTAAGTTATGTTAATGGTCTCTCATTATTTGGGGTTTTTTGGATTCCCGTACTATTTTCAATCGTTGTGAATCGAGTGGGCTATGAGATAGCTTGGTTGTTGGGAGGGGTGACTGTGATATTCCTGGTGCTTCCTGTATTGAAACTAAAATGAACAATTTATTCTGCTATAAAATCAATTATCATAAACTATCAGTTAATTAACATCAATTTTTATATTCTACTATTAATATGTCGAGTTTGAACTAAAAGTTCAAATGATATTCAATGACTAAAAAGGTGAGTATTTGAATTGGGTTGGAATAAGAAAACAAGAAACTACAGAAATACTGTTCTGTTTGTTGTGGTTAGCATATTTATTCTTTCAATTGTACATCAACCACTATTTGCAAATCATGGAAAAGAGATACTACTGAAGTTAGGTGATGGTCAATTTTTTTTACCGCCAGGCAAGAACGTCCAACAAATTAAATTAACTACTACATATTCAGTTTCTGATCCTACCACAGTAGGTAAGCAAATCAGTGCGACGATGAAAATATACACATCGAATGGGACTTTAATTAAAACTACCTCAATTCCAAATGGATTCAAAGTTGATAAGACTGGTTTCCAGCAATTTGTTACCAGTTTACCAAACAGTACACTTCAATCAATCACCACTATTGTTCTATTTACGGATTTGAATAAAACTTCACCATTATCAAATTCGTTAACAAATAATTTAGTTCTAAATAAAACACAATAATGATTCTGATTCTAATTTTTTTAAACGTTTAAACTTTAAATCGCAAAGAATGTAAAAACAATAGTAATAGTAATTCATAGTTCTTACAAGTATTATGTTAAATCAAGAATAGATTTTTTTATTTTCTATCGAATGGTATTCAAAATTAGGAGGACTTAAATAATTTCCCTGCGAGAATAATCTATCAGGATGATTACCGCAGAGATAAGTGTGCTACCTGTTGGAGTACGTTCTGGGACGAGTATGAGTAAGGAAATAGCATTAGCTTTTGATGCTATTAGCGGAATCAAAGACCTTAAAGCAACCCTCACGCCACTTGGGACTCAAATTCAATCAAATAACATGATAGACATCCTCAATGCAATAAATATTGCCCATGAAGCTGTCAAGTCTTCTGGAATCCAGAGAGTAATCTCTATAGTTCACATTGATGAAAGATTGGATAAGGAACAGAATCTGGATCAGAAAGTTGACTCTGTGATGAATAAGCTCAAGTGAGCAGATTTTAATCCTTTGTATGATACTCTGTTAAACTGAGTGCTTTCATAACATTGAGAACCCAACTCCTCTTATGCTCGTATCTCTTGACCATCTAAGAGAACGCCACATTCATTTATCTATCATGTATCATAAAACTTGACAGAGCCTTTGATATCTATGAAAAATATATTCCAATTGCCTTATTACTAGGATGGCTGCATCTACATTTATTACTTGATGAGCCATGTTCTGAAAGCTTATGGCGACAGGTACGATAGTCACATATTACATCTTCATATTGACCCACTACGTTTACAAAGTGCTGGCGGTGGCCAGACATACAGTATGTAAAACAACATGACATAATACCGTTTCTTAAATAGTGACCTTTCGATTGGGTGTTATAATTTTAATTACCGGCCTGAAATATTGTCCTGTTTTTCTACTGATTTGCTTTCTTTATTCTTTAATAATTCTGTTCTAGGAGCACTAATAATTTTATTCCACAAATATGCATATTTTTTGGCAAATGGCAATTGATTACAATAATCATGGTAGTTTTAATTGAACCTCGCACAGGCAATCTTGTTAATTTGAGACTTTTCGAATTATTCGAGGGGATAATAGTCTGAACAGAATCAAATTTAATACATAGGGAAAATAAGTAGGATTAGATGTTCAAACGACTCGGTGCCGCAATACTTCTAGTCGAAGATTTACAGAAGTGCATAGCTTTCTATAGGGATATCCTTGAATTGAAAATAAAAAACCAATCACCTGATTGGGTTGAATTTCAGAATGAGGGTCAAAGTGCTGTGTTGGCGCTGCATCCTGCACGTATCAAACAGAAAGGAACTTCAAATATGTTAGTAGGTTTCAGTGTGAGTAACTTGGAATCTGTGTGTAAAAAACTCGAAGGTAAGAATGTCAAATTTCATAAGTTGATAACTCAAGAATCTTTTGGAAAGCATGCCATAATAGAGGATCCTGAAGGTCACCTGATATCTATTGTAGAGATTCCACCAAAAGATGAATTAGGACAGATTCCATATTATCATGGCTTTGCTCCAGTTGAAGGCTTGATGTGATATTGCAGATGTAGTTGCTTGCTCGCATTTTTCCCTTTTTTGAACAATTGGTTGTAAGAAAAGGAGGTTACTTGTATCAAAAGTTTTTTTTAGCTAGATTTACTTCAGTTTTCCATTCACATTTGACATTTGACATTTGACATTGGCTTTTGTATGATGTTTTTCAAGATACTTTATCTGGCGCATCAAGGAGCCAGAAACAGACATCAGGCTTATTATAAAGAAGATTGAAATGACTGACACCAAATTCATCTCTAGGAAGTGAACATAACTCTGAGATGTTCTTCACCAAACGGAATTCTGAACAATCCAAAAAAACTGGCATAAGGCAAATTATTCTATTCTACTATGAATTGATTGCCGTTTTATTAATTAGACAAGTTCAATGATAACAGAAATTTCAGTTTTTGTTAATCAATAATTCCATTTTACATATCTTTTATATCATAATCAATTCTGTAAATACGTGTTAATTGTCATCTAACCCTGCTAATAATGAAATTAGTGTAGCGTCCAGCTCCATTGCGAAAATTACATTACAGGCTATATCTAGGGCAACAGCAGGTATCGACTGCTTTCTTGCCAGTGAATTTTTTAGCTATGTTGACTCTAATGGCCTTTCACTAAAATTTCTTGATCTTAAAAAGAAGGGATTGAAATTAAGAATGATCTCCGATATAGGTATGAAACAGGCTTCCTTATATAGAGGCTTTCTAAACTATTTTGAGATTAGGCATTTTGATAAAATCGCATCCAATATCATACTCATTGACGACTCAGAATTTGTGATGTTTCTTAAGAAGTATAACGATAGGAGAAGATTATTACGCATTTCTGATAAATCATTCGTGTCTGCTCAGCAGTTCCTATTTAATTCGTTGTGGAGTATTGCGTTACCATACAAAGAGAAAATTAAGGAATTCGAATATGATAAAGAAAAATCTTTTACAAAAAATGTTTCCAAGTCATATGAGATACGCAATATCATAAGGAAATCTATCACGTCATCAATAGATGAAATATTGGTTCTATTTTCAGAATTTGAAGTTTTGATTCATTCAAAGAAATTAGGCATATTGAATTTATTGGAAGAGGCTTCAAAGAATGGCGTAAGGGTAAGGACAATAATCTATTGTGAGAACAAGAAAGTTAAGGATGAAATAAAAGATTCGTTTCATGATAACTTCCCCAATATCTCTGTCCAATACTTACAAAAACCCTTACAAACAAGAATGACAACAATGATATTTGATAGAAGGACATTTCTTGACATTTCCCCAGATTTCAATTTCAATAGAAACCTAGAAGGTGAGAAAGGATTAAGCATCTATTCCAATAACGAAATCAAGCTCAACTCCCTGTTATCTATCTTTGAATTTCTCTGGATTCAATCTGATATTGATAACCAAAAGGTGATTAAGGAAGCGTACTTTAAGCTTTTTAAAGGATTCAATCTTCGGGATGAAAATTATAGGAGGAGTTGGAAATTTGAAAAGAGCAAGAAGAAAACCTAGATTGGCAGGTATTATAATATCTTATTTAGTAATATTTCGTCTTCCAATTTGCTCATCAATAATAATAATAAGCTTGTTGTAGTATTATAGTAGTGAGATGAGCGATGAGCGAATTTGCCTTCTTTCGATTCAAAAGTGCTAACATGTTAAGTGAAGATGAAGAACGAGATAAACAAGAGATGATTAGTCTAACAGAGCAGGTTCTTGATGCTAGAGGCATAGAATGTGATGCTAGAATAGCGAAGATATCGGAAGATAGATTAAGAGAAATACTTGAAGAAGTGAGAAAGTTACGAAGGAAAAAGAAAATGAATACGGTTAGTTCAGATGACGGTAGTTCGAACGAAGACAGATATATTCAAAATGAAGAGGGAAGCTACATACGGTAGATAAAGTGGTAGATAAAGTAGTTTGAATTTGAATGTGGATAATCTCACGAATCGCTGGCTTGCAGCTCTTGGCATAGGGGCAGTAATTTTTGGTTTGGCATTATTTACTTTACGAGTTCCCGTACGTACAATGATCATTTTCTTTGCAATTGGTATACCAGTAGTATTTTTATGGTTATACGTTGATGAAAGATCACGTAAAGAAAAGAAAGAGATGGAGGAGTTAGGAAAGATACAACAGCAACAATGTATTTGCTCTGTATGTAAGCATGAACAGGCAGTAGTTTGTCTAGATCAAAAGTGTCCCTGTTGTATTATTCTGAAAGGTGATAGTATAGTAGGACATTCTATCAATCCTCTACAATAGTAGAACACGGTTGTCGGTGTGCAGAATTAAAATATAAAATTTACTATTGCGTTGTTGTCTTTGAATAATTTGTTACTATGAATAATATTTATCTTTTCAAGCATCATATTAGAATCTGATCGAACTAATATGAATATCTTTCAAAGTCAGCTTAACGAGTCTTTTATTTAGTAATCATTTTGATTCAATGAAAGTCTAAAAGAATACCATTCAAAACCAAATTCAAATCACGAAAAAGCCTGATTATATCCTTAAGAAACTTTCAATTTCAATAGATGATTTAATAATTCAAGTCCAAATCAATTGAATGAACGTCCCAAAAGATCTAATTTGTATTTGTCCAATTGGATAATTAATAATGTTGGTAATACATGATTAAGTCGTTTTGTTAACTCAGTTCACCAAAACACAAAATACCTAAAATCTAGGATAGCAACAAATACTTAAAAATGAATCAAGTTAAAGTAAGATGTGATTTTGTCTAGAGAGGATGAACTGGTTCAAAGCGGATTAATCTTAACAGACGACACGGTTATTGATCCAATCCTTGATTTTAATTTATACTCTAATGCCATTGTCAATATTATAAAAAACTCTCATCCAAAATTTAGTATCGGAGTATTTGGTGATTGGGGAACTGGAAAGACAACTTTGATTAATTCTGTTGATAAAGCCCTTCAAACTGACAGGGACCTAGTCAAAATAAGACTCGAAGCGTCACGGTACAAAAGGGAAATGTTTCCCCTGGTTTCATTATTAAAAAGTATAGCTTATACGTTACCCGCTGAGAAAGAATTCGAAAATTTAAAGCAGAAATTAGAAACAAGTGCAATAAATTTTCTGAAAAGAACTCCGGATATTCTTACATCTATTATATCAAAGTACGCGTCAGAAGAGGATGAAATTTCCCACGAAATGATAAATACATTCAAGAAAGAGCTCAACTCGAAGATTCAATTAATTGCGGAATTAGACAGGGATACAATCTATTTCGATGGTTTTAAGGAAATCAAGAAGGAAATAAAGAATCTACGAGTAGATAATCCTGCTTTTAGGATTGTTATTTTTGTTGACGATTTGGACAAATGTTCTCCAGGGAAAGCTTTTGAAATATTAGAGATGATAAGAGTATTTCATGATATTGAGGGTTTTATTTACATAATAGGAATAAGCCATGATATGATAGTCAAGTTAAGCAAAGTTGGAAATAGCGAATCTAACATTGATGGAGAACGTTACATTAAGAAGTTGATCCAGGTACCAATAACTTTACCTAAATGGAGTAACCAAGACATTGTCAGACTAGTAAAGGATCTCATAAAAAAAGGTATGATTCATGATAAATTCAAAGATGTTGTAGACAAGAATATAGAACTAATTTCAGTTGCAATAGACAATAATCCTAGAGAAATTAAAAGATTCTTGAACAACTTTTTTGTGGCCTGTGAGATTTTTTCAGGTAAGAAGAATTTTGAAGCAAAGGAATTGATTTTTTCAGGTAAGAAGAATTTTGAAGCAAAGGAATTACTAGTAGTACAAGCAGTGCATTTGCGATGGAATAAGTTTTATAATATATTAGTAAAATCGGATGAATCTTTCTTTAGAGGACTGGATAAATATCTCAAGATGGATGAAGAGACTCGTCTTAAAAGTCTGGACTTGTACGAAGAAAAAAAAGATGAAATTGATACGAAAGTATGGAAGGTGTTACGCGATTTTAAAACGGATTCGGATTTGTGGGATTTTTTGGTAAATAATTCAAATACTTTAAGAAACGTACGCGATTGGAGCATATACAGTCGTGCAATAGAAGTTGCTATTGAACCTACTGGCATCCCTGGAAAAACTGTGCACTATGAAGCAGTAAAGTTACTGCAAAGTGGAAAGATTAATGAATTCAATGACAAGAGAGCGATAGAATTTAAGATTTTATCAATTAGAGAGGCGGATCTAAGGGATGCGGATCTAAGGGATGCGGATCTAAGGGATGCGGATCTAAGGGATGCGGATCTAAGGGATGCGGATCTAAGGGATGCGGATCTAAGGGATGCGGATCTTATGGGTGCGAATTTGAGCGGAGCGGATCTTGATGGAGCGGATCTTATGGGTGCGAATTTGAGCGGAGCGGATCTTATGGGTGCGAATTTGAGCGGAGCCAGACTGGTAGGGACTAATCTTGGTGGTGCCGATCTAGTGGGAGCTCGTCTTTGGGGGGCTAACCTAATAAGCACTCGTCTTTGGGGGGCTAACTTGAGAGATGCACATCTTGTGGGTGCCAAATTAATGGGAGCTAATCTTGGTGGAGCTCGATTGGTAGGAGCTAATCTTGGTGGAGCTCGATTGGTAGGAGTCGACCTTGGCGGTGCAGATCTTAAGCATACAGAGCTAACAAACTCAATAATAATAAATCCTCACTATGAATCCTTAGCCGTTAATTCCAGTACTGAGTTTAACAATGCAATAATAGATGATTCACAATTCATTGATTATATAACGCAGTATACAAGAAATGTTCCTCAAAAGATAAAGGATAAGAAGAAGCTGAGAAGAGAATTAGCCAAAAAAGGTGTTAGCGAAGAAAATATTGAAGATCTGTTGAGCATTTCAAAGCTTCCCGAAGAATGAAAGAAAAGTTAATAATAATAAATCCTTGTCAAATTCAGGCATTGATTCGTTCAGGTTATAATTCGTTAATATTTTTGATAGATCTGCGAAATGATATCACTTGGATCAAATCAATAGCATTCGTTAATTATTTCTTGTATGTATAAAATGAATTTAGCATTTTATCGATAGTGGGTAGGTATTTTGAGTATCTTTGATTATCAGATTTGTAAGTCATTAAAAATGCTTTATTGTCTTCCTTAAACCAGATCTGCATGGCCTTTCTCATACTTTGAGTATTATCAGTGGCTGTAAAAATAATCATATGGGAAGGATGTCCTAGAAATATGGTTTCCATTGATTCCAGTATTTGAATGTCTGGGTACAGATTCTTTAGTGTATTCAGTTGGTTCTGCGTTATTGAAGCAAGTGTACTATTCGATTCAACTTCTATAACCATAATCCCAAGACCTGCCGGATTTGTATCCGAATTACTTTCTCCTGGAGCTAGAAATGTAACTGATTTGTCTATGTGTTGGGCCCTCTCCCAATCAGGAGGATATTTTATGCTAAATCCAGTTATAATATCATCATACGTCAGGAATTCTGAATCCAAACCAATAGTAATTATCGAATTCTCATGAAATGAACCATACGCA
>Ga0193715_1000003_pt1 | contig 72524 bp, 80 predicted proteins | sample U2m2metaG_FD_143040 | JGI IMG/M metagenome (GOLD analysis project Ga0193715, IMG submission 143040) | Soil microbial communities from a riparian zone of the East river system, Colorado, United States - U2m2 | ecosystem: Environmental > Terrestrial > Soil > Riparian zone | place: USA: East River... | reverse complement strand
TCGCGATATTTTGAATGCCTACGGTCACATCCCGCAATTCACTGCCCCCCCTCAGTAAGTCAGGTATAGCAGGAAATAGAACAATAAATGCAACGATTGCACCAATAACACCTATGAGAATGGCCCTTCTGGCCCCAATGAACATAATCAGGATTATTTAGTCATAAATATAATCTTAGTCCAAAAGTTATCTTGACATTATTCAAAATCCGTCTGTGACGTCAAGCTTACCCTTTCGTAATAAATAGACTAAAATAATCTATTGGCTATAGCACACTTCATGGAGAATAAAATTGCTGGCGCTATTGCAACTATTGCATTAGTATTGATTATGATTTATTCTACCAATATCAATGGAAACCTTCAGCTTAATGATGTTTCAAAATTAGGTATGACGAGTATGAATATTGCTGAGGCAAGTTTTTTCAATGATGATGCAGTTAAGGATGCTGTATCGCCTAAATTGTCAATCAAAAACATCACTACGAACATTGTTGACGACAAAACGGGAAACCTTTCAATCATTTTTGATGTGTACAATCCAAATAAGAGTACAATAATGTTCGAATCTATATCGTACAACGTGTATTCTAATTCTACGAGAATTGTTTCAGGTGATATAGGGCAAAGACCAGAAGGATTTATTGATTCCCAAGATAGTATTTTTCCAGTTATTGGAAACGGAACCCTGATTCTAAAAGATAAGAAAATGATTGATACAAACCGTGGTCTGAATCTGTCCCAGATTGCCACAAATAATGGCACCTCACAATATTTGGTGAATGGAAGTTATTCCTTTAAGCAAACAAGTAGCTTTCAATCGACAGGAGGTGAAGGGGAATTCAGTCTTGTCTATCCCAAGCCTTGAAGGTGGCTAATTCAGATAAAATTAAATGTTAATGATTTAGAGTTATGACGGTATGTCAGATATATTTTTCATGTATGGTATTGCAGCAGGAGCCTTTGTAATATTCACTGGTATCCTATTTGGAGTTCGAACCAAAAGAATTAATCAGTTGATAAAGGGATCAAGAGAACAAAAACAAACCACTTGACAGTTAATTTTTCTTTCCAAGCCCAAAGACATCTAGTATATGTTCCGATTCATCTTGTTGTCCGAAACATCTTTGAAAGTACTTGCATGAAATACAAAGTTCGCTTGGTTCTACAACTGGCGTTTTTTTGTCCTTAAGTAAGAGGTGTAAAATTCTTGCTCTTCGTACAACTTGCTCAAACATTCGTTTACTTGGGGAAACGCTGAATTCAACAAACTTGCCTTCAGGAGTAAAGTAAACTATGAATCCGCCTCTGGTTTCAAAAACAAACATGGATGCATTGGTGTAGAGGAGGTCATTTGGATGTGGAAATTCCGGTAATTTTGAAACTGGTATAAAGTTAATAACGATGTCATTATCGATGACTAGGTCTACGGTAGCGTAAATAGTAAGTTCGTCAACTTTATACTCCCTGGTTATCCCATTTAGAAACTTTCTAAGCGAGCCCTGGAGTAATTTGGACAATGCGTATGAAAACTCATCTTCAAAAGCATCCATTCTCTCAAAATAAGACAATCTAGTACAACGTGTTATTTCAAATACGTGTATCCCATTTTGGTCATAATCTATAGCAAGTTTTTTGGAAAACTTGATTAGTTCATCCTCTATCAGTTTATGGAAATTCCTGCCTCCAAGCATCGTTCCACAATGCATAAAAGTCATATTTATACTACATAGATAGTTTAAGACCACATTCACTATTGGCCCTAAGCATAATTATGTTGAGATACAGGTGCAATTCTTCTAAAAATCAATATTTTCGGCTAGAATCCAGATTTAATGGGATCGATGGGTTTCATTAATTCTCGCAACAAAATTGTTGCGTATGAACCAATGGGTATTTTAAAACTTATCAATAAATTACCCGAGTAAGAAAATTCATTTACTAACAATGGTAATTGTCTAAATCCACCTTCTACACTTAATTCCTGCATCTCTTTAAGATAGAAATCTTTGGGAGAAATATTCTCTTCTTTCATAATGAGCGACAAATTCCGTTCGAACCGTCCTTCCGGAGGTTTGAAAGAGTAACCAGGCAAATGCATTGCCGGGACCAAGTTAGAACTATCCTCGCCGGAATATTTCAACAATTTTCCCAAAGTCAATGGATTATCTAACTTGAAACAAAAATCATTCTTAGAGCAATTATTGATTGATTCACCATCTACAATAATGCAGCTCAAAGTTTGATTGAACATATATGCCTGATAAGCATGAACAAACAATCTTCTTATGTTTATGGGAACAGACCTTAGAGCGCCTATGTATCCTTTACCATTGATGAGAGCTCGTAAGATATTACGTTCTAGATCCATGCCTCTTGGAACAATTTTTATAACTCGTCCATAATTGTTTGGATCCCTGCACTTTTCTCGTATTTCTTTACTAAACTGGGTATCGTGTTCTGTTGTATGACATAAAAATAGCTCAACTGCCCTCTTAAAATTCCTTTTGATTATCTCTCTGCCTACTAAATGAGTAACAAGCCTTTCACTACCAAAGCGTTGAAGCCCGTAAAAATTTGGAATGTTTTGTATTTCAGTAATAAAATCAGATATGTTACTTTTTGATACACTTGAAATTTTTATTTGAAATTGGTTTCCCATTATGTGTGATTTTTTTAATGATTGCCTTGAATATCCAAGCAATGTTAAATTGGTGTGGGTTGTCTTGCCTTCTCTAAATTTTTTGCCCTCAGAGGTAGCGTATTGTGTAGTATCTGCTTTAGAGTCCTTGATTCCAAGTACTTTGATTCTTGTTCCCAGCTGATTTGATATTTCAATAATGGCGTGATTTGAATCCATCCCACTTTTATGCAATAAAAATACTGGAAATTGGTATGATTTATCACGAAAGCTGGATATGTCGTTTGAAATAGAGTCAACAAGTAATTCTACAACCTTAAAATCTTCATTTTTTAGCTTTATTGAGCCACCAATGCCGTCAAATCTGGTTGAGTATAATTTGATGCCTGCCATTTTGTCAATATTTGGAACTTCTTTATGCACGGTCCATTAATTCTCAAGAACATTATTTTTATTTCTTGTTTGATATATCAAGTTGATAACGGTGCGAAAATATTTTTAACTTGGATTTCTGATATTTTGATGATAATCTAACTATTATTTGCCTATAAAGCTTAATATATGAATTGGGACAATTGAAATTGTGGATAGATTAGAATCGAATCCATGTAGAAAATTTGTAATTTGTGAAAACTGCCTGCACTCTGATAGTATTTGTATGTTTTATGATGCCCATAGGTATTGTCTAGAGTGTTTATGTGACCATGCAAGTTGTCCCGAATGTAGCTCTGGATATCATGCAATCATGATAGCCGACTAGTGATAGTTTGAAGTTCTTTTCTCTAAAGTTTTTCGGTGTATTTTTTCAGCCATAGTAGGATTTAAAATAAAGAATTTATACAAAGATGACCACAGATATTATATGGGTGTAAGTCGATACGTCGCAAGAGAGATTATGAAGGAAATTGGCAACCGTTCGAAAGAATTTTATGAATTCGTTTTACCGCCAGTGGATATCTTCGAGGACGGTACAGAACTTGTTATTATTGTAGACCTTCCCGGTTTTCAGAAAAAGGATATTCATGTAAATATCTCTAAGGATATTCTTACAGTAAGGGCAAAGCGCGATATCGACATTGAATCACATACTATTCATTTTAGCCAACGACCAAGTAGAATTGAAAAAAAGATACCTCTTCCTTATTCGATACCAGAAGATGACAATGCAAAGACTAAAGCAGACTATGCAAATGGTGTCTTGAAAATCAAGATACCAATATCAAACATGACAAATGTGCCTATAACATGAAATGTCTATTGAATGTTAGTAGAACAATGCAACAATATTACTAATTTTTACGTTGGATTTACCGTCCAACTTTTTTTAGTACGACAGTGTAACATCGTATTATGATTTATATTCTGTAGACTGAGTAGTCAGAACTTGTTTGGAATCAAATAATATTCTGCTTATGCTGATGTGGCTGGGAGAATTGACCTTAGCAAGCTGGTTACTTTCATATGGTGCCGAACATCTGGCAGTCAGATTTGGCGCTAGGTTCGTAGGAAGAACATTGCTTAGCGTGGCAACTACTCTTCCTGAAATTGCCATAGTTGCCTATGCAGCTTCGTCTGGTTCGTATGGAATCGCTTTGGGAGCAGGTTTGGGTAGCAACGTCCTGATGATGACACTCGGGCTAGCAATAATGCTCTTAATCGCAACTACACGTCTTTCTAAAAAACCGATCAAGAAAATAGATGTCAGCTCATTTAAACTGGACAAGATTTTCCTATTACTAACTGCAGTAATAAGTGCAATACTGTTTATCGATGGTTACCATTTTACAGACGGAATAGTGTTTACCGTTTTATTCTTGGTGTACGTATTCATAGCATTTTATGAAATGAGAATAGAAAAGAAGAAAGACAAGGAAAAAGTTATCGAGGAATATAGTAGTTCTTCGGAGAACATCAATCTTCCCAGTAATCAAAAACAGTTATTAAAATCTGGTATAATCTTTATGATAGGAACGATTGGTATCTTTTTGGGTGCAGAACCCTTCATCAAATCATTAGAACACGTCTCCGTTGATATAGGTGTTTCAGCAATAATCCTTTCAGTAGTAATAAGCCCGATTGCCGGTGAAATGCCAGAGAAAATATCGTTGATGTTACTTGCGAGAAAAGGGGCCCATGGAACATCTATTGCAATTGCCAATGTACTTGGTTCAAAAATATTAAACAACACGCTATTGCTTGCGTTCGCCGTATTCGGAGCTATCTATCACAGTGGCCTTGGTGCGAGTATAGACAGAAGTGAAATATTAACTCAACAGATGTTATTGGCTACAGTAGTTACATTGTTTGCCGTGGGTTTACTGTTTAGAAAAGAGATTGGAATAAGGACAGGATTCATACTTTTAGTAATGTATATTGCAAGCATCGGATTACAATTCTTTATGAATTCTTAAATTTTTAGATGACCATACTATTAGAGAAATATATTGGAAATGTCATATTTTGTTCAGCGTCAAAGCTTAATCATAAGGGCCTTTTGTGTCATTAGTTTTAGTACTGTTACTACGATCGCCTAACAGAACCCCAATATCCAAATAAGATTGATTTCTAAGAACAGTTAGATTTAATTTCTCTCCTGGTTTTTTATTTTCATCTAGGTATGATACTAGATCTTCCATATAAGTAACATTACGATTGTCAACTGCAGTAATTATATCCGTTCCATGTTTATCGCCATATTGATCAGTAGTGCTTCCACTAAGTCCTGCCTTATCAGCTGGTCCATTCTTTGTTATTGAATCGACATAAACTCCCTTAAAGTCTCTACTCAAATTCTCAAAATTCTCTGTTAATTTGGAAGTTAATGAGCTAGCAGAGATACCAAGCCATGGATGAGTATAATTCCCCTTACTAATGAGAACTGGAACTATTTTAGAAATTGTGTTGGAAGGAACGGCCAAACCAATTCCAGAAAATGCTCCAGAATCCGACAATACACCTGCAGAGTTCATTCCAATTACTTCTTCTTGAGTATTAAGCAAGGGCCCTCCCGAATTGCCCGGGTTTATCAATGCATCTGTTTGAATTACACTAGGAATACTAAATGCCGATCCTTCAGTTGAAATCAATCTTCCTTTTTGACTGACAATACCAAGGGACATTGATCCAGCAAGTCCATAAGGGTTACCTATTGCAATAACCTGGTCGCCTACTTCCACAGCAGAAGAATTTCCGAGTATTAGTGGACGAAGTTTTTCAGATATATTTTGTGTAATTTTTATAACAGCAACATCATTGAAGGGATCACTTCCAACTACAGATGCTACATACCGATTACCATCAATGAAAGTAACGTCTACGCTTTTGGAGTCTTGTACCACGTGATGATTAGTTATTATTCTACCTTCTTTATCGAAAATAAATCCAGATCCCAGACTAGTAACGTTTTCGTCTCCTGGAGAATCAGGAGCTTGCTTATTTTCACGAGTAATTTGAACAACTGATCCCTGTACGTCCTTAAAGATCTTGCTAATTGAAGTCGAGGTAGAATTTCTGGTGTTGTCTGACTGTCCAAAAATTTCAAGATGACCAGCATAGAGTATTAAACCCGAAAACACGAAAACGATCACAGCCACTAGAATAAATGGAGCGATTTTCATACAAAAAATCCGTTAAAGTAATCATATAGACGTTTCTATTGGTAATTTCCCGTATCAAACGACCTTGGATGAATAAATCAAGAACTTTCCACTAAAATATGACCGCTTTCATGTATAATTTCACCCGGAAGTAAAATGGGTTTAAACAATCAAATTGTAAAATCTATCGGGCTATTACCTCATATCAATTTTCTGATATTTTTCAGTCAGTTTTATTTTAAGTTCATCCAACTGATCAGAGACCCATTTAACAAAACCGTCAGTCATCTCCTGCGGGATATTCCTCTTTTCAGCAAGAGCCAAATAACCTTCGAAGATCTTTGCATAGACAGAATTACATACCATCATATTTGCCAAAGCGTCTGATACAAAGTCATCGCTATTACTCTGGAGAAAATTCCGCTTAAATAAATCTAAAAGATTTTTGGTACGTCGATCAATTTCATTTTGATCCATTCCATTCGACAGTGCGAAATTGCTCATTGTAACACCTTTAACTCTATTTCAGTTTATTAAAGTATTCACGGTTGACGTTCCTTGGCAAGTCGTCATTTGTTTTGGCCAGACGAGACACATGCAAGCAAGCAAGCTCTTTAATACAATCAAGAAAATTACAATTTTCAATGTTTACAAGAATTGTTTCATTCCTCCCGAGTGCAACAGAAATACTGTACTTGCTAGGATCTCAAGATCAGCTATTTGGAGTAACTCACCAATGTAATTTTCCATCACAGGCAAAAAACAAGCCTCAAGTAATAAAATCAGTTTTTGATTCAGAATCAATGACAAGCGTGCAAATCGAGCAAAAGATCCAGGAGCTTTCAAGATTACAAAAAGATTACTTCATAGTAGAGTATGAGCTACTAAAGGAAATACAACCAGACCTTATCATTTCCCAAGGACTGTGTGAGGTATGTTCACCACACACTAGAGAAACAGAGAAGGTGATACAATACTTGGATGAAAAGCCACAAACTCTAGTTCTTGATCCTCACAAAGTTGAGGATATACTACAAAATATTATTGATGTGGCCAAAACTGTCGGAAAGGAAACAGATGGTAGACAAATCTGTGCCTCCTTGACAAGAAGAATCGAAAACATATCAACTACTGTTAAAGGTAATAAACCAAAGGTAATTTGTCTGGAATGGTTTGAACCATTTTACATCTGCGGTCACTGGGTACCACAAATGGTCGAAATTGCAGGCGGAATAAATGGAATTAGCCTAACTGGAGAACGATCTCGCACGATGGACTTTTCAGAAATTGTTGAATTCGATCCAGACATTCTGATTCTTTTACCTTGCGGATTTGATCTTGAAAGGATAAAAAGAGAATACGATTCCCTAAGTCATAATCATCAGTGGAATTCTCTGAGAGCAGTTCGAACCGATATGGTCTTTGCAGTAGATGCGCTTTCGTACTTTAGTAGGCCCAGTCCCAGGATTATAACAGGCATCGAAATACTTGCCAAAATTTTTAATCCACAATCCTTTACCAATTTGATTACTCCATTGAATGCATATGTTAGAATTAAAAAAGAATTAGGCTAGATGATTAGAATATTACTATAGCAATTACGTCAGAGAAACTTCAATGTATACGTCATCTGGAATTTTTAATCTCATTAGTTGTCTGATTGATCTATCGTCAGCTCCCAGATCAATAACGCGCCTATGAATTCTTAACTCATATTTATCCCATGTATTAGTGCCTTGACCGCAAGGAGATTTCCTCGTAACGACTTTCATTTTCTTTGTCGGAAGAGGATGTGGGCCTCTGAATTTAATTCCGTTTTTCTCTCCAATGCCCTTTATCTCATGGCATACATTTTCTAGCATAACAAGATTGGTACTAGTTAATTTGATGCGGGCTTCCTGAGTCATTGATAAGACTCACTTTTTAGTAGGGTCGTATTTTTCTATAATAGATTTAACGACACCAGCAGCTATTGTTGTTCCCATATCTCTTAGAGCGAATCTACCAATTTCAGGAAATTCTTTAAAGGTCTCTATTGCAAGTGGTCTAACAGGTTTTATTCTAACAATTGCAGCATCACCAGTTTTTAGAAACTTTGGTTTCTCTTCAACAGCTCCTCCAGTTTTCGGATCAATTTTTGCCACAAATTCAGATAAGGTAGCAGCAACCTGTGCCGTATGAGCATGAAGCACTGGAGTATATCCTGGTGCCATTGCTGTAGGGTGATGAATTATAATTATTTGCGCTTCGAATTCTTTCGCAGCATTTGGTGGATTATCGACAGGGCCAATTACTTCACCAGTAACGCCAGAAGGCATTACGATTACCTTTTGATTGGCCTTTAGAACTCCTGTTTCCACTCTACCAACAGGCACAGTACCTACACCGGTAATTGAGTAAACATCCTGGATTGGTATCCTGAGTGGCTTTCCCACTGGTTTTTCTGGAGGTTCAAAGAGATCAAGTGATTCACCTAATGTTGGTCCCTTATACCACGGCATATTTTCCGATTTTTTTACTAGGTTATCTCCTTTCCAGCCAGAAACTGGTATGAAGCTTATCTTGGCAAGATTATAGCCTACGAGTTTCAACATTTTTTCTACAATTTCTTTGACTTCGTTATAACGCGCTTCCGAATATGCCGAATCATCCATTTTATTTAATGCAACAACAATTTGGCTTACACCAAGAGTTCTGGACAAAAATGCGTGTTCCCTAGCTTGACCTCCTGGATCAGTAGCCGCTTCAGTTTCTCCTGGTTTTACTGACACCACAAGAATTGCGGCATCTGCTTCTGAGGCTCCAGTAATCATGTTTTTGATAAAGTCTCTATGCCCAGGAGCGTCAATCAAGGTGTAAAAATATTTAGAAGTTTCAAATTTTTGGAAAGCTAGATCAATTGTGATTCCTCTTTCTCTTTCATCCTTTATGCTATCCAGTACCCAAGCGTACTTGAAAGTATCACCCTTTCCGGTTTCTTCGGACTCTTTGGCAAAAGAATCAATAGTTCTTTGATCGATCACACCCATATCTACTAATAAATGACCAACAATAGTAGATTTACCATTATCAACGTGTCCCACAACCACAAGATTCATGTGGGGTTTCTTACTTGCGCTCATTAGATTAGAAGCGATATTAGGGCTTTATTTGTATTTCGTTAAATACAACACACATTATTTTGAATCGATTTATTTCCATTGGTTACCTGTCTGGATACTGAGTAATATTTACGAATGTATTATGCAAAATTCATGCTCTTTCATAGTCATCTTCAATTCTTACAATATCATTTTCATCAAAGCTACCGTAAGAAATCTCCAAGACTGTGCAGCCAGAATTACTCGCTTGAATCCTATGCTTTGCGCCAGATGGAATAATGATATCGTCGCCTTCTTTAAGAGACGATTGTTTGTTCTGAACTTCTACGGTCGCAGACCCCTTAACTATTTTCCAATACTCCTTTCGTTTATGGTGATATTGAAGGCTCAATCTGGAGTCAGGCTTTATGTGGAGCAATTTTAACGTACACTGTTCATTCTCATTGAATTTTTCAAAGGATCCCCATGGTCGTTTTTCTGAGTAAACTTCCACAAAAAAACAATGGAAAAGTATAATTTAATTATTGCCATGTTTTTTGTAGTAAAAAATATACAATAGTTGCACTAAATTACAATTATTGCCTAAATCCCAATGTGTATTTGCAATACTCATGGGGATTGTAAAGGATTAATAATTGAGAATGAAATATTGAGAAACTTCTGTTCCTGTAATTGTCATGATAGCAGCTATCAATTAATCCGAAATTCAATCGCAGCTAATAATGTCGAAAACCTTGGCAATTATGCACTGAATCAAAATTTTGATTAATAACAAAGGATTCTAAGCCAACTACTATTTGACTTTTAACAAACACATGAATATGGTCGTTACAAATTTTCTCGCCAAATTAAATAGAGTCATAGATGATTCATATCTTATTTCGTAGAATCTAATTATTGGTAACAATATAACTACTGCACAGAAATTAGTATTTTCTTGCCGTCTATTTCGATTTCTTTGTATTCAATATCTTGCAATATGCCTTGAGTGATAACGACGCTTTTTACTCTCACGTAGTAAGCCAGTTCTTCTTTATGATTTTCAAGGGATGCTATATCGTCTGCGTCTAGTTTTGAAATGTGGGCATACGACAATATTTCTGTAGGAACAAAACCCCTTTCCTTTCTCAGCTGTTGTATATTTCTTGCGATATCTTTCATAAGGCCAACGACTATCAATTCGTTACTTCTAGTAGTATCAATAAACACAGCAATATTCTCTTGCGCTGATTCGACCAGGACGTAAGGTGTTTCTCCGGTGTAAGTAAATTCTACATCATCTTTTGAAAGGTCAATCTCTCCAGAATCATACTTTAGATTGAATTTGTCTTTTGATATCAATTGGTTAAATAAATCATTATAATTTATTTTCTCAAATGCCTGCAGGGCTTTATTTAGATCGTTTTTTAATCTAGGAGCAATTTTATTTATCTTGAGCTTTGCATTTAAGGAAACCAGTTTCTCTCGATAAAGTGAATTGATTTTTGCAAGAAAATTACTAAAATCTAGAGTTTTAATGTTAAGCGAGACAGTATTGAGCTGTTTCTTCAATATTTCTGATAATTCATTTGATTCTAGAAGACTCGCATCCTGAGCGAATATGATAACATTGTTAACGGGCCATCTCCTCTTAAATTTCGCTTTCATCCTGGCGGCATTAACTATAGAACTAATATTTTTTGCCTGGTCTATTGCCTGTTCAGCATTGATGTCTACTAATTTACCATTAAAAATCGGCCAATTTTCCAGCAAAACCATATCTTTACTCTTAAAACAGATCAAATACAGATAATTTGTAATGAATGGACAATATACATGAAGAAGTATGTCAATTTGAGATAATGTAAATCCAAGTACTGCATAAATTACGTTTCTTCGCTCTATGGTCTCAACGCTGTCGTCCCATATATCATCCCTAGTCATCGGAACATAAGTTTGACTGAGATCATTGATTATAAATTCTTCTAAATTTTTTGCGGCTTCATTAAATCTGCAAGAATCTAATTGTGCTGTTACTGTTTTAATCAACGTTTGTAATTTTGATAAAATCCAAGATTCAGTCATTGTAAAACTATTCCTCTTCATGACTGAGTCTATATCAATGATTCTAGTGTCAAATTTATCATATGTTCCATTTTGCATTAGGTAAATATGCAAATAATAGAGGGTACTAAGCACCTGATACGGCCTAGAACCCATTTCACTTAGGCTAAAACTTAACGATTCTATAGGAGAAGACTTCCACATAAAATAAAATCTAATCGCATCCACGGAATTTTTAGTCAAGAGGTCGCTTGCATCCAACACATTACCCAGACTCTTACTCATTTTATTTCCCTTCTCATCTAAGATATGACCTTGAAATAGAAACGATTGAAAAGGCGGTCTAGCCTCATTTGTCATTATTACGTTCTCCATCAGTAATGTATATGCCCATCCTCTTGTTTGGTCTATTCCTTCCGTCAAAAACGCGGCTGGTATTAGATCCTTGTATTCTTCATCTGAAAATGAAGCATATGGCGACGCGCCACTGTTGTGCCAAGTATCAAGAACAAATGGCTCTCGATTCATTATGTTACTACATTTGGAACAATTAATTTCGATATTATCTATCCATGGTCTATGCAATTCGAATCGTTCTCCATCCGGTAACTTTGATGCCCTTTTGATAATTTCATCTCTAGAAAACAAAGGTTCTTTAGCCCCGCACCTATTGCAGCTCCATATTGGAAGAGGGGTGCCCCAAACTCTTTCCCTAGATATGCACCATGGTACTTGTTCTTTTATTATTTCGGAGAACCTATTTTTTGGTGAGTCAAAAAAGAAATTAACATTAGAAATAGCTGTCATTGGTTTATTTTCTAGTTTATCTATCATGTAAAAATATTCTCTCCTTGCAAGCCAAACAACCTTGTGATTCGACCTCCAGCATGTTGGATACTGATGTTTGATCTTGCTCAACTTCAAGAATGCACCTGCTTCTTTCATTTTGTCAACTACCAGAAGGTCAGAATCCCGAACAAACCGGCCCCTAAAAATACCGGCGTCTTCGGTAAATTCTACATTGTCGTTTATAGGTACAAAAATTGGAACATTGCGTTTGACGGCAATATCAAAATCTTCTTGACCATTGGCTGGAGACAGATGCACTACTCCGCTTCCGGTAGTAGCATCGACGAAATTTTCCGCGACTACAAAATGTATCTTGTTATCCTTACTTAGCTCTTGGAGCCCCGGAATTGATTCCAATAAGGGGTGAACATATCTTTTGCCATCAAGATCTATGCCTTTCACCACCCTTTCGACTCTGAATTTCTGAATCCCCAATACATTCATCAAATCATTTAGCCTATCATACCCAACAATCCATGTTTCCTTTTCTACAGATAAGTAGACATAATCAGCGTCTGGATTAACACCAATTAACTCATCGGTAACTAAGGTGAAGGGCATCGTAGTCCATACAACTAAAAAAGTGTTCTCTTCCTTTAACCTCATCTTGTAATAAAAAGATGGGTCCTCAACAACTTTGTAACCCTGATTGACTTCAGCATTGCTTAATGAAGTTTGGCATGAAGGGCAATATGCAACTACTCTAAACCATTCTCTAAGAAGGCCCAGCTCCCATGCCCTTTTGAGAATTTGCCATTCCCTTTCGATATACGTGTCTTTATAGGTCCAGTACGCTTTTTCATAATCAAACGACATAGCAAGGAGCAAATCAACTTTGATCCATTTTTCAGCGTTCTTTTTGATTAGATCCTTACATTCTTCAACAATTCTTGTAATGCCAACTTTTTTGATATTCTCTGCTTTACTTCCAGTTAGTCCTAGATTTTTTTCTGCCTGTAATTCAACTGGCAAACCTTGAGTGTCCCATCCTGCTCGAAATACTACTTTATTTTTTTGCAGGGTCTTGTATCTGAACCACAGATCCTTTATGATTCTTCCTCGCAAATGCCCTACGTGCGGTTCACCATTAAGTGTAGGGGGCCCCTCAACGTATCCGATTTTCTCGCTGGACAATAATTCATTTTCAATTAGTGAGCGCTGATCAAATCTTTCAAGATACGAATTGATTTGAGATTCTATTTCTTTTGGATCATATTTTGGGCCCAGTTTCATTAATGCGAACGTCAATTCTTTTCACTCTTTTATAACTTTACAATTCGGATCAAATTATTAAAAATTATCAGTTAGAATTTCTAATTTTGCCTCAAATAAGCAATATTTTTATGGTTTGAAGGTGCCCCTGAAAGGAATTGCGACAAAGAAGAAATATCTTCGTAAGTATCATTATTGCAACAATATTTAAAACGGCGCTCCTGATTTCACTTTCAATAATACTTCTCTCTTCCTCAACAGCTCCAATGGTGAAACAAATTGGTGTATTCGTGGAAGCAGATGATGCTGCTGAGGCTGCTGCTCACGTCTTTATTTCAGCTGAATATAGAGACAAGAATGATAACGGCGGCGCCGATGCGGCGGACTCGACAACAGTCAACAAAAATGAGAAGAAAACAGAAACAGGCTGGTCTGATATTGAATATCTTACTGATTCAAAAAATAACACGATGGTGGATTACAAAAACCTCTCTGGCTTGAATATAGGGAAAGTTTATAATCCTAACTTTGTAGACAATGCTGACTGGTTTCTTGGCAGCAGCAACTATGAAGACCACGGAGATTACTATCTGATACCGTACAACTACGATTGGCACTTTTACTCTGACATATCTGCGCCTTGGTATGGCTGTGAAGCTCAGACTAAGGCTATGCTCGTAACTGCTAAAAAATACAACGAAACAGGGGATTCCAAATACCTAGAATTTTCCAAAAAAGTATTCAATGGACTAAATTCTCCTGTTCTAAATCAGAACGGCTGGCTTTTGGGAGTGGCGGCTAAAAATAACAATGCTAAAATACTGAACAGTCAACTGTTTTGCGTTGCAAACCTGATGACTTACTTTGAATATACTGGGGACGACCGAGCGCTGACACTATTCAAGAGAGGTGTAGACGTACTGGAGAAAAATATAAACGACCTAACGGAAGAGTGTGGAACCTACTATTCTTTATCTAAGGATAATCTCGTATCGCACCAAAAGCATCCTGAATACATAAAGATGCTGCAAAGGTTGTATTTGATGACGGGAAGCAACACGCTGAAAAATACACTAGACAAATGGCAGCATGACTATAAGTTTCCTTGTTATTCTTGAGCTTCTTGAGTAACCATTCTAACAACTTCGTTACCTCGTTTGTTACTTTTATAACTTTAAGACACAAAAAAATAGTTGGACCTAAAGAACCACACATTTGTAAAGTTGTTAGTCGTTTTTATGTGTTAGTGAATGTAATTTACAGTAGATATAATTTTATTATTAATGAAAATACGACGAAATAGATCCCATACAGCAATTAATTAAAACGGAAGTCTTAGACATGAATAAAAAATATCTCAAGTATCTCTATGGTATTAAATCTTTCAGGCATGTTAATCTGTTTGGAAGAATATTCGAGATATCCAATGCATGCCCTGTCATATAATGATATCAATTTACTAAATAATATAATTAACAAATCTGAGATCAATAGAATATTTGTTATGATTGATGACTTAGTCGGACTTAGTGCCTGATGTATGGAATCAAATTGATTTCTTTAAAAATAAAATCAATAAATAAATATTTGAAATATTGAAATCAACTAATTCTTAATTTTTCCTAAGAAGAGTGTATGTTTTTCTCGTCTCATCGGATCTTATTGAGCTTGAGAACAAAACGTATGACTGTTTTTGCTCTAGCTCCAGTTTCATTGATTCAATTTACATATTTTACTTAATAAGTCTAGTATATGCTGTACTAGAATAATCTTTAGCGCTAATTTATCTACTAGAACTTTAATAGTAATTATTGTACATTATTGCTGGGCGCGACTTTTTCAAGAAACAATGTCATAATTCTTCTTATCATTGCGATAATTGGTATTGGGCTTTCGATACTGTCATATCAGTATTCTTCTTTTACTGCAAATGAAATTGCCAACATTTCATCCCAAGATGTAAGATCCAATGCGAAAATAGAAGTATACCAATTATCGCGCATTCTAGTCAGGAGCATGGAATCCATTTCTAACAATTTACAGAGCTTGAGCAATTCCATTTCACTATTGGACATTAAAAACGACAATATTCAGAGATTATTTGATTCGGCTCAGACATCGACTAAAGACCTAACAAATGGATATTATATGTTTGATATGAATGGGGAGATTATTTCTAAAACTAGCAATAAATCTATTACTGCTGATTATTCTGGTATTAGGGCAAATTCAACAGAACTATTACTATCCCCCAAAACGAGTAACAGCACATATTATAGTAGCATCATTGATGTTGATAACCAATTTCCGTTACTCTTCATATCATACCCAGTACTTGAAACTAACGTTACTCAAGGTAATATCACGATTCAATCCAATGCGTCAAAGTTTGAAGGGATAGTGTTCACGACAATTGATTTAGCGAAACTAGGAGATTTTTTACAGAAGGAACTTTCACCCGAGTTTGCAAGCAATGTAGGATTAATAGATAAGAACGGTGTGATTTTATATTCAAAAAATAGAAATGTAGTTGGTAAAAATTATCTAACCCCCGAATTTCAAGATCTCATTCCTCCAGAAATCAAGAATGAGTACAATAATATCCTGGCTACCTCTCTGACAGGAGGATCAGGACTTAGAGATATCTCTTTTAACGAAAATATGACTACAATTGCTTACCAACCTATAACTTTAGACGGTGAATTTCTATGGTCACTGTACATTAGTACACCACATAGTCTGGCTTCAAATGTCGGCTATTTAATAAATCAACAAAAGAATTTCAGTACTATTGTAATCATCGTTGTTGGTTCTATGGCATTTGGCATTGCATTTTTGATATTATCTTGGAATAAGCGGCTAGAGGGGGCTGTCGAATCCAGAACAGTGCAACTAAAGAAAACAAATGAATCTCTGACAGAATCAAATAGTCTTCTTGCTTCAGCAAATAAACAACTAGAGATCCATGATAATATGCAAAAAGAGTTTATCAATGTCGCAGCACACGAGTTAAGAACCCCGATAATGCCTATTTTAGGCGAAGCAGAATTAATAGAAAATGATATCAGCGACAATGACTATGCAAGAGTAAGCAAAGAACAAATTTCTTCGATAATTCGCAATGCAAAAAGACTGGATAGGTTGGCGGCTGACATATTGGATGTCACCAATATTGAAGGAAAATCACTAAAACTGAACAAAGCTTCCTTTGATATTGATGAAATTTTATCAGAATTAGTTACGGAATATTCAAGACAGATTGAGGGCGATATTGCTAAAAATATAAAACTCAAGATACTTTATGAACCAATCCATGTAAAAATATTCGCCGATAGATATAGAATCACACAAGTCATTTCAAATATTATCAATAATGCAATTAAATTCACAGACCAAGGAGTCATAACTATAATTGGTAAAGTCAATAGCACTGAGCTATCTGTTCAAATTAGCGATACTGGTAAGGGAATAGATCACGAGATAATTAGTCGATTATTCGACAAATTTGTATCCAGATCAGAACAGGGGACTGGCTTAGGTCTCTTCATCTCTAAAAATATTATCGAATCTCATGGGGGAACAATAATCGGATTTAATCAGGACAACGGAACTGGGGCAACATTTATTTTTACTTTACCGTTGAATTCAAAATAAATTATGATTGTATGTTGGTAACAATTTACACATTTCCATTCTTATCGTAATCTACACACAATACATACATCATTTACATTGGTGCCCGTAATTTTCGTACACAGGGCCCCGTTTACTTTATTAAATAATACGTTACTATTGTGGTTTTTGAGAACGTCTATTATTTTAAATTTCTTTTTTCTTATTCTAGATAGTACCTTTGGATTTAATTCGCACCCGCAGCAAGGGAATTTCCATCAATCCCATCGGTTCCAAAACTAGCGATCGTAAAATCCATATTGTCACCTAGGTCTTCAAAATGGGCTGCAGCTGAGAGTACTGTTTCTTGATTTCTGCCTCCAACACCATTGGTTCTATTTTTCAACTCAACAGTCGTTTCGCCACCAAGAACAAAAGCATATGGGGTTGAGATAGATGGAAAGTCATCAACAAGTTTGAATAGAAACTCTCCTAGTGATCCAGACCTTCCTGTAAAATTTGAACCCAGATACATCGTTCTAATACCTTTTCCTTCTAAAAATAGTTTGATGCTATTGCAAGCAATATTGTTATTGCCAATAATAACATTTTGAATATTGGTAAATATAGTATTTCCATGTTTTGGTGTATCACTGATTCTTCCCAACGCGCCAGCAGTGATTAACTCTTTGAGTTTTTTAGAAATCACTTTTTGATTGTTCCACAGTTTGTATTTTATCAGTACGTTTTTTGTATCGCTGAAAGTGGTCATGTCAGGAACAGTAGGGCCTGATGCAATTACGTCAATTTTATCTTCAACTACATCGGATAGAATGAGGGTTATTAACGGAAATTTGTTATTAATCATTGCTGCAAGTCTGCCACCCTTGATGTTAGAAATGTGTTTTCTTACAGTATTCATTTCTTCAATTGATGCGCCCGATGATAGTAGCCTAGTAGTGATTTTCTGTTTATCTCCGAGACTCATAATATCTAGGGGTAAAGGCATGAGAGCTGAAGCTCCCCCTGATAGGAACAATACCACTAGGTCATTTTTGTTTGCCTTTTCTAATAGTTTTACAATTCTTTTTGTGCCGACAACTCCATTGGGATCTGGTACTGGATGGGCAGCATTTGTCACCAGACATAATTTGCTTTTCATATTTATTCCATAGGGAACCGTAACGCAACCTTCTCTGACTTTCCTACTTTTAACTATGCTTATGAAGGAATCTGCCATTGCAGCAGTTGCCTTGCCGGCTCCAATCAGGTAAATTGAGCCAATAAATCTAGTATCATACTCTACGCTCATTCCTTTGAAATCAAAAATCCTCAGACAATCATGCCTGAATTTCACCGAATTTTTCATTAATGATACGGGATTTACGGATTTTAAGCCCACCTCTATGGCCTCCAGGGTTAAGCTTAGGGAATCCGAATAATTACTTTTTAGAATCTGAGATTTGTTTCTAACCGTCAAATTGGGCATAAAATCACAATTGCTTCCTGTTTTAAAAGAATATTATGTCCAGGCACATATTACAAATAAATAAATATTTTGAATGCGCTTATCAATTTGTAAATGTGATAATTCTTTCAATTACGTGAGCATTTCTTGATAATTTTCTTAAGGTCCAGAACCATATGACTATATTCTTATTTTGATATTTAAAATGACCCGAAGAGAAAAGCTTTGTAAACATTAATGAATATTATGAGCCTAATATAAGAAGATGGTTGCGGATCTTCGTTTGCGTGGAACGGTGGGTAGAAGGGGTTTAATGTTTGTATCTTATTACGGCAAATCAAAGGCCTTTATTTCAAATTATCGATCTTGGCGTGAATATGATTCAATGGGTAAGACGGCAGAAGTTGCCTCTTCTGTTATAAGCCATGAATCAATTCACCTTGCATTGAATAAATTCTCTGTTAACGCTTCTGACAAATTGGACAATCTGTTTGGCAGATCCAATTCATGGGAAATCTATCCGCATGGATTGGGAGATTTAAATAAAGTAAGAAAAGACAAAAGTAGAAATAGGAAAATACGATCCATTTCTACGAATTTCTAACGTTTTAGGAAATTGTGCTAGAAGCCTGGTTTAGAATAATAATAATGATTAAATTGGCTTTTATAATTTTTGGAGAGTATGCCTGTTTACTTCACCCCACAAGATGCTAATAGAATCTTGCCAGAAGTAAAGAAATTATTTTCAAGCATAACCCTTCAAAAAAACAAAGTAATCAAGCTTCAAGAAGATTTGCAAAGGATGGTTAGCGACGGTGCAAAGTTTGTTGCCTTTATAAGCAAAAAACAGGAGCTAAATAGAGCAGTTTTCAAACTATATGAGACAATAGCAGAGCTGGAGAACAAAGGAGTCATGATAAAAAGTGTTGATGAGGGTCTCTTAGATTTTCCATCATTAAGATTTGATGAAGAGGTATGGCTTTGTTGGAAAGAAGGCGAGAATGAAATAAAATTTTGGCATAGAAAGGATGAAGGTTTTATGGGTAGAAAACCTTTAGCAACTACCAACATTATAGATCGGTAGTAAAACGGCTAATTCATAATATAGAGTTACTATCGCAGAAGAACATTATAATCATAATCGATATAATTACCAAATTTTAGTTAACTCATTTAATCTATACATAAAGTGATCACATAAGATTTAAATCATGTCTTAAAGCACCTTTTTATGGTAACTGTCATAAATGATTAAGGACTTCTCCAAAATGCATACATTTAACAAGAAAAAAATCAACACTCACATGAATACATTTGAGATCTTTAAGCAGATCTACATGAATTATGACAATGTATTTATTTTAGAATCTTTAACCGGGCCTCGGGAACTTTCGGAATTTTCGGTAATTGGATTTGATCCGGAATTTACGGTAAAGTGTGACAGATCTAGATTTCAAGTTTTTCGAAAGGAAAAAATGATTTGTGATAAACAAGTAGTAGATCCACTTGTAGAATTAAGGAAAATAATGCCAATTATTAACGAAAAGAAACTACGATATATCGGTGGTGCAGTAGGATACGTTAGCTATGAAGCCATCAAATTTTGGGAACAGTTACCATCTAAGAAAACTAACAAAATGTTTCCATTAATGGAATTTGGGATCTACACTGATGGTTTAATCCATGACAAGAAGGATAACGAAACTTACTATTTCCACATTGGTAAAAAATCTAGATTTAGTCAATTAGAGAAAATCATAAAGTCTAAAAAACAAGCCAGAGCAAATAGGCTTTCCTATTCAAAACCAATATCGGAAATATCCCGGAGCAATTTTATTGACAATATTAAGAAGGCAAAGGATTACGTATATCAAGGAGAGGTCTTTCAGGTAGTAATATCGAGAAAAATTAATTTTGTCATAAAAGGGGATCCATTGTGCATATATGAAAATTTACGAAAATTGAATCCATCACCATATATGTATTTTTTTAAACGAAAAAAGAGATTAATAATTGGATCCAGTCCTGAAATGCTACTTCGCGTGATTGAGAACAAGATTGATACATTTCCTATTGCAGGAACACGACCTATTACCAATAACGAAAGTCAGAATAGAAAATTGAAAAACGAGCTCTTAAGGGATAAAAAGGAGCTGGCAGAACATACCATGCTTGTCGATTTAGCAAGAAACGATCTTGGTAGAGTATGCAAATTTGGGTCGGTTCGTCCAAAGGAATTGATGATAGTAAAGAGATTCAGTCATGTTCAGCATATAGTGTCTCAGATAACTGGTGAGCTCTACGAGAAATACGACTGCTTTGATGCTTTTAGGTCATTATTTCCTGCTGGAACAGTATCTGGGGCGCCGAAGGTCAGAGCGATGGAGGTAATATCAGAACTAGAAAAAACGTCAAGGGGGCCTTATGCAGGGGCCTTGGGATACTTTTCCTTCAATAGATGCTGCGATTTTGCAATAATCATAAGATCCTTATTTATAAATGGGAAAAACGCCTACGTTCAATCGGGCGCCGGAATAGTTATGGATTCCGTTCCTACTAATGAATACTTGGAAACCAAGCAAAAAGCTGGAGCATTATTTTCTGCAATGCAGGCAGCAAAGAGAAATAATTCAAAATAATTGCCAAGTAACTTTACCAATTCTTAAATTTATTGAAAAATGTTACATTTGTTATACTTCCCTAAGTTTAGTATTGTCAAAGGGCTTTGATCGTAACCAACAATATCTAAAGTAATCCAAACACCACTCATGAAAAAGCATATTATTATTATCATTGTCATCGTTCCTGTTTATGCTACCGAGAAAAGCACCATTCATATCTGTTTCACCTTTAATTGATGGAAACATCACAAGCGCTTTTTTTTCATTTAGCACTACTGAAACTTTAACTTCTTCTGTCATTTTTCTTTCAACTAATCCGTTTTTCAGTAAATCTTGAAAATTTATCTCATTTAGGAAATCTTTACCTTTTTTTGGTATTACAGCATTTTTTGGTAATATATAATTAAAACTAATCTTTCGATCCTTCACTACCTTTGCGGCTACTTCCATAAGATCTAGAGGGACTTGGGTGATCATGCCATAAATAAATTCTTCGGAGTGTCTATACATCTCTTTAATTTCCTCAATTACTGCGACCAGACCTTGGACAAAGGTACTGTTATCCAGCGAGCCTATTCTCTGAACAAACTTCATTGGAAGATCCGCGAAATAATGATCTGAGAAATAAGCCTTGTTTTTTGATAGAAAATTAATGGAAGGTATTTGCGTAACTATCGTATTTCCAAATGTCGTCAGAGAGTAGGCGCCATTTGAATCCTTACTTACAATACCTGCTTCCATGAGCCTATTAAAATTTCTATGGGCCTCTTGCATCGTTATCCCAAGATGTTTTGCTATTAATGTCAAGTTCATCTTGGAATTTACGAGTGCATTTATTATCTGAAGTCTTTGAGAGTTAGATAACTCTATGAATGTCTTTTCGGAGTCTTCAAAGACAGTCTCAGTACCTTCCATGCCTATTACAGTTGCGTTCATCTTTATAAGTTAATTTTCTATTCGGATATCGACGCATAATAGTCAGGATATTTTATTTATAATACTTATTGTAAGATCTAAGACACCTATGTGGAGTTACTCTAAAGCAGGGGTTGACTTAAAGAAGATTCGTAAAATACAAGATGAAATCGGCGTACTTGTATCAAAAACTCATTCTGGTTTTAAAAGTAAGAATTGGAAAATAATATCTGGATTTGGGCACTACGCAGGACTGATGGAATTTGATTCCAAAGTCATTGCATTGCATACTGATGGAGTCGGTACTAAAATAATAATTGCCCAATTAATGAAGAAATTCGATACTTTAGGTATTGATTGTGTTGCCATGAACGTTAATGATATAATATGTGTGGGTGCGGTTCCAATAGGTTTCCTGGATTATATAGCATTGAAAAAACCCGATCATTACCTTGTCAGAGAACTATTGAAAGGATTGACAAAAGGAGCAAAGGAATCAAGGGTTGCAATAGTTGGTGGCGAGACTGCGATACTTCCAGATCTTCTAAATGATGCTGAGGAAAATACATTTGATCTTGTCGGTTCTGTTTTTGGTATGTGTGATAAAAAAAGATTAATCATGGGCAATAAAATAGTAGAAGGCGACATTATTATTGGGTTGGAAAGCAACGGATTGCACTCAAACGGATACTCACTTGCTCGAAAAGTCTTACTTCGCAAATTCGATTTGCAAAATTCTTCCTCATTTCTTGACCATTCAATCGGTGAAGAACTACTGAAGCCGACAAGGATATACGTAAAGCCTATTCTTGATTTACTAGAAACAGAACTAACCTCAATTCATGGACTTGCTCACATAACCGGAGGCTCGTTTAGCAAATTATCAAGACTAAATAGCAAAATTGATTTTAATCTTGATAATCTTCCACAACCAAGCGGCATATTCAAGCTCATTCAGAAGACCGGCAAGATCTCTTCTGAGGAAATGTACTCTACATTTAACATGGGTATTGGGTTTTGCATAGTAGTTTCAAAATCTGGAGTAGATAATGTAGCGCACGTATTGGATAAGCACAAGCTAAAATATCATAAAGTAGGACATGTCACGAAAGGACATGGCAGTGTATTCATATCAGTAAAGAGAAAAAAATATCTCCTCAATGATTGATAATTTACCAAACTTTACTTGTTTGATACAAAAGAGTCTTGGAAGAATACTGTCACGATGCAACACCTGAGCCTATTAGCCTCCATCTGTCTGCAATTCTTCTACTAATTGCAACTCTGCTTTGACTAACCATGCATACTGGTTTCTTCAATTTAATTTCTACGACATGATCTTTAACATGAGTAACTGTGCCAAGCGTTGCAGCAGTGCCAATATTTAGTCGCAATGATTCTTTTATTTTGATTGGATCAACTTTTACCAGTTCTTGGGTCCCTACAGCTGTTTCGAATAAATTAAGTTCAATTCTAACATCATATACGTCGGGAGGAAGCGAGTTTGGAAGTCCTACCAATGAGCCTATTAACGAGTCACTCTTTACTAAATATGGATCCAGTGTCGTTCCAAGTGCGACCAGACCACCTGGTTTTACGACTTCAACGATTCCAGCACCAGTACCTAATGAGGAGATCTTTGACATTATAGGTTCGTATTTACCCTTTTTCTCATCATGGATTCCGGGTCGTATCTCAATTTCGTCTCCTGTCTCAAAATCTCCCTGGATTAAGGAACCACCAATAACTCCTCCTTTAACATCACTTATAGGAAGACCTGGTTTATTGATATCAAATGATCTTAGGACGTGCATTAGAGGTTCAGAGTTCTTGGATCTTTCCGGAGTTTTAATATTAGTTTCAATAGCCTCAATTAGTGCATCAATATTTAATTTGTGTTGAGCAGAAACTGGAATAATTGGTGCGGCATCTGCAACGCTTCCTTTAACAAAGTTCTTTATTTGTTCATAATTTTCTATTGTTTCTTCATATGATACCAAATCAACTTTATTTTGAACTACTACAATTTGCTTTATGCCAAGAGTCTGTAGGGCCAATAAATGTTCTCTAGTTTGAGGTTGGGGCACTTTTTCATTTGCTGCAGTCACCAAGATTGCACCATCCATCAAAGCAGCTCCTGAAAGCATATTTGCCATTAAACTTTCATGTCCAGGAGAATCTACAAAGCTTACTACGCGTTCGAATTCAGATTCCTGGCCACAATTAGCGCATTCAGGTTTTGTTGAATAGCATGTTGGTGGAGGACAATTCTTACATTTGTAAAAAGCAGCATCAGCATATCCTACCTTTATTGTAATTCCTCTTCTTAGTTCCTCACTATGGCCACTGGTCCAAACTCCAGTTATGGCTTCAACTAGTGTAGTTTTTCCGTGGTCGACATGACCAGATGTACCAATATTAACGCAAGGTTGATAACCGTATTGTTTGACATACCAGTCGGGTAAAGTTTCTTTCCAATGCAATAAGTATAGTGAAATTTTACAGAGATATTAATTTAATTGAAAGTATTTCTCTCGAAGTTATCATTATCCAAGAAGATGTGGGAAATAACTATTGTTCGGCTTTTTCGGATTCAGTCGTCGAGGTTTCAGCAGGAGTTGGCAAGTTTCCTTCCGTGAGTAAACAATTTATCTGATATATTTCCTCTGTAATCATATTTCCCCTGACCAGTTTTCTCTTTCTTATGCCTTCCCGATCATCTCTCATGCCTGCACCTTTGGACAACAGCACGTATTTTTTTACACCCCCGTGGACATCACTTCGGATAGGGGTTCCAGATTTATCACTACCACCTTTCAATTGGATCTTTCCAGGAGTTATACCAACAACGGAAGCATCTACAATTTCTCCTACCCTTAGCCCCACCAGGGGTTGAGCTTCTTTGTCCTTTAGTTCCTTGCTAACGCTTTTACCATTCTTATCAGAAATTATTATTTTGAACTGAGTCAATATGGATTCAAACAAATATCACATTTAATTAATCTTTGCAGAATAAACGCCAAATCCTTAATAAGTGCCAATTCGATTACCTGTAAAGTGCACATCGAGGAAAAAAAAGAAGTTGGAAATGAAAGAAGATGCTTACGATGTGGATACTCCATGTTTAGTATTCAAAGCTGCCATCTGCGATGTCAAAATTGCGGTTCCGAATTAACCTGTTCTGACAAAGGATATTTTTGGTAAAATTACAATCAACTTATGCAACCTAGTCATGTGAGGCGTTCATACATACAAAAATACACACTTACGCATATTCATGATTACCCAGTTTGATAATTTTAATGATTGATTTGATTTACTTCGTAATTTACAGACTGCCTTTAAACTGATAATTATCAGCCATATTTTCAGCCTTTGATTTCATCGTTTCTATATAATTTTCATAATTATCAGTATAACCACAATTTTTACACTCAACTCTTGTAACGTCATCATCAACTTGTGCTTTATTTTCACATTTGGGGCATTTTGCGTCAAGCAATCCTACTCTAATTCACGCATTCTCGTTATTATATTTTGGGAGTTTAAGCCTGAATGTTGGATTGTCCTAATAGTGGAGTTGCCTTGAGAATAATAATATCTGAATTAGGATTATTTTCAGTTAGTCTTTGAAAATCTGTCTTTGAACATGAAACTATTATGAGTTTTTTTTCACTTGAGTAAAAGTCAAACATAGAATCTTGTCTTTCAACATCACCCACATAATCTTTCAATCTTGATTCTAATCTTGATATTATTTCCAATCTATCACCCCTCATTTCATTTGGATCAAAAGTCCATGAAATTATCGCTTTTGTTTTGCTTGCTTTCAATTCATATTTCTTTAGAATAATCTTGATTTGTTCGGTCAAGTGTTTTATGAAGTTCTCTACTGTGGCTATATTGCCCTTAAGCAAGAGAGTCAATGGAGAAATTCCAGTCAGAGATGACAATATGGTATTCAAATCAAATAACCCTCCTACTAGGTCATCAAGATACATCTCATCAAATGATTCGGTTTCAGTATTCTGATGTTGAAAATTATTATCAGCGAATTTGCAAATTTCAAATATAGGAGACATCAAGCCATAATGTCTCAAAATTCTAATACAATAAATGTACTCTGCAGCCTCGATATCTACTACCTTCATTGATTTGTCGGAATAAAGTCCACTTAACATGCTTGCAAAGTTAGAATTCAACTCAGTTTTGGTTCCGATTATTGCATCAAACAGGTTTGACGAAATAGAACTAATAGGCATATAGTGATAGAATATGTTTTTTCCAACACTCAGACCTGTTCTATGTTCTATCAAAGTTATGTTTTCATTGTTTACTCCAAAGCCTGCAGGAACGGTGTAGATTATTGAACTATCTTTGCTCACGTGTTTTATCACATCCTGAAACTTAGACACAATATGGTTCCTTGCATCAGGCCATGATTTTCTGATTCTTGGGCTAAAAAAAATAAATGAAGCATTATTGATGGCTACATCAAAAGGCTCAAAATCCAAGAGAGTTTCGTCTTGAATAAATGAGGTTACGCTAGAATAGGTCTTGGCGATATCAGGTTTAAGGGTAATCGCCATTCCAGATGAATCATCGATAATTGAAACTGGTATACCTTGATTAGAAATATGAGAAGCAATTCTATATCCTTCAGTGCTTAATCCATAGACAGCTACCTTCGATGATTCAACAGTCAATGGCGATATCGACCCCAATTAGCATATGTGTGTTCCTGAACCAAAATTAAAATTGGTTGAAGAAAAGTTTTTTCTATGAGGATACTTATACAAGGTGCTTGAGAATCTGGTTTGACGTATTAACCCCAAAACAAGTTATGTTCTTCAAATATGCAGTGGATCTCCTAAAACAAAGAGATTACGAAGTTCTGTGTACGGCAAGAGACTATCGAGAATGTGTAAAGTTGGCTAGATTAAAGAAATTTGAGCTGAAATTGGTGGGAAAGTATGGGGGTTCCTCAAAATATGACAAATTAAGAGCAAGTTCTAGTAGGATTTTCGATTTAGCAAAAGAGATTGAGCGATTTAATCCCGAACTTTGCATTAGCTTTTCCTCGCCAGAAGCGGCAAGGGTTGCGTTTGGTTTGGGAATTCCTCACATCACCTTTAGCGATTCCCCACATGCACTGGCCGTTCAAAAGTTGACAATTCCATTCGTTAATTATCTCTTATGCCCTTGGATTATTCCTTTTTCAGCATGGAGTAATTTTGGTATCTCGAGAAATCAAGTTGTTCGTTATCGGGCACTAGATCCGGTTGCGTGGATTAGGAAGGAAACAAAAAATATAGACTCGAGTAAATTAAAGAAAAAATATCAACTTTCAAAAACTAATACGTTTGTGATTAGGCCTGAAGAAAGTAAGGCGTCATATTTGATAGACAAGGCTAACAATAATGTGAATAATATTTTGAAATCTATAGTTCAGAACTTTCATGATACAACGAATATCCTGGTCCTATGCAGATATCAGGACCAAATAAGACAATTCAAGGAAAAATATGGCGATAAAATCACGGTAATGGAAAATGTAGTCGACGGCATGGAGCTTATATCGATTGCCGATATCTTTATTGGCGGTGGTGGAACTATGACTGCCGAATCAGCACTCCTTGGAAAACCAACTATTTCAATTTCTCCCATAAAATTCTATGTAGATGACTATCTTGTAAAAACCGGTCTCATTTATAAAATTGGAAATTCATCCCAGATTGTAAAAATACTACGTCGCATTCAATCTGATAGTTCATTTAGAGTTAGGCAAAAAAATAGAGCTCAACATATTCTGAACCGAATGGAAGACCCAGCGAACAAATTGCTAAAAATTGTTAGTAAATTCGTATCTTTATAAATCAGGTGTTCCATAAAAAAATCGTCCGGCAGCCCGGTAGAGAATTTATAATTCGCTGAATGTAGTGGTCAAGCATAGAGGCCTTTGGAGCCTTTGACCCCAGTTCGAATCTGGGCCGGGCTAATTTACTATTCTCGTATTTTAATAATACTAGTAGTTACAAGTAGTAACAATATCCATACAAAAATGCTTGCAGCACACCCAGGACAAAGTATGCTCATAAAATTTTATTGAATCACTCATAAGATGATATTCTTGATGTATTTCATTTTTTATCTGTCATTATTGCATGTCAATTTGCATTAGGGAAGCTTTACAGTCTGTCCTTCAAGTCGCATCATACTCTATGGGATTGACGAAAAAAACTTTACCTTTTATGATATACCGAAATTTAGGCGTTATATTCTTTCGTAGTATCAATAAGTTCGTTAATATTAGTGAAAAGCTGTAAAAATCTTAAACCTTTTTCCGTAATCTTATACAAATGTTCATCCTCTTCAACTATTATTAGTTCATTTTCAAGCATTATGGAAATATATTTTTTGAGCTGATAATGCGAGAGAAAGGATTTGTACATTATCGTTGTTATTCCAACTCCTTTTGGATTGTTTGCCGATTGCAAAATTGAGGCAAAGATATCCGTGCGGCTTCTGTATTTCATGATTTATACTTTTTGAATACGCAATCAATTTTAATATGTCTTGTGGATGTCAAGACGCCTCTTTAGAACTCGTAAAACTTAAGAACAAAAGCAAAAAGCAAAAAATAAAAAATAAAAAGTAAAAAGTAATAAGGAAATAAGAGTACTTACGACAAGTTGGAAGAAACACAATTTAGATACAAAATAACTCAGCTTTCCGATAATGGTACAAACATTACTTTGTCCCTAATTGAAGATATCGAATTAGAGTCAGTATCGCAGCAACAATTAATGTTAGAAGCTATTGACAGATCGATATCTGATGACGAGGTGAAGAAGCAAATAAAGCCAATCCTTGAAGCTATACTCCGGTCCCAACCACAAACCGTCATCAAGACTTATCCAAAGACACTAGTTCAGATTAATATGCCGAGGCAAAAATACGAAAAAATAGGAAGCCCTGGAGTGGGCGGTGGCATTATCATTGATATCAAGGCCGATACCAAGTAGAACTATTTGATATCATAAATGGCCATTTTACTTGGACCAAATCTCTGGTAGATTAGAGATGCAACTCAAATGGGTCTAAAAATGTAATGGTCTAAATATAAGATAAGATACTAGACGGTATACATTATGCCCCCCGATACTATGGGCACTGAATCCACATTAGCAATTTCCTTTATCCTAGCTACTAGAGCATTGAACCACAGACTATCAATTCCCTGACTCCAGATGGTTATCTTCTTGTAATCTCTCTTGACTCCATCACTAAAAAAACCGTTACAATCTTCTACAGTGATATTATTATATTTTTGACTAATTTCATCAATCAAATCTTTAGCCTGAGTCACTAGATATACGATTGTTAGTGTGGGAAATGGTATAGTGTTAGAAGCTGTTGAGGAGATATCTTCTGCCATACAATTTGATCTAATTATTGCATTTAGATAAATATCTTGTTTTTGTAATCACAATGATATTTTTTGTCTTTTTCAAAATTTAATCTCAAGACTGATAACATGAATTTTAATACATTAACACATAAAGACAGATATAGTTCTGGAGCATTAGATATTGTTCGATGAATGACCTTGAGTTCTTGAATGGTCTATTGGCAATTAACCCATCTTTGAGGTTTTCGGGATTGGTAGAAAAATCAGGGCATCTATGCGCCAGTGTATTCCGAGAGGGGCTCAACGAGCACCTTAAAGGACGAAACCCGGAAATAAGCTATTCACAATCTGCGTACATAGTTGAACTGAGGAAAATATTTGAATCTGAATTGGGGAATCTGCACTCAATTATTTACGTTTACGATAAGGTAATTATGTTTAGCATTCCAATAAAAAATCACGTTGTAGTTATTTCCACAGATAGGAATATCGACATTAATTCTGTTTTCGAACAAGTACAGTCCTTCACAAAGAATTCTGAATCAGAGTTAGATATACAGCTTGATGTAAAAAATATTAGTCAAGACAAAAAAGAAAGCGTCAGGAATTTATACGATTCTGGTATTTCTGAAGAAATGATTGCAGAGCAAGTTGACTTGAATTTGGCGACTGTCAAAAGCCTGGTAAAAATTATCGCCACAAATACAAACTAGTTCAAATTATTTTGTTTTAACAGAGATTTAGAAACCAAATCAAATGATTATCTGACTAACTGACTGTTTGATTAGTTGACTGAGTGACTGACACTTGCAAGCCTGTCGACGTCTGATTTAGCCCTAACCATACGCATCCATCTCACTATCTGTGTCCTGTGTTTTTATTTTGGTAATCTCTTTTTCAATCTTTTCAGCTTCCTCCAATAGTAATGGGATATTACATGATACACCCGGAACCAGATTGCTTATTGTTGTGGATAACTCTGCCGCCGCTCTAAAATCTGGAATTCCTTCGATAATTTTTACCAACAAGACGATTACATCAATACCCAACTCTGAGCTCTGATTTAATAATACTGCCGGAATTCCTCCTATAGTACCATTCTTAAGTAACGCTATTTTTGAATCTTTTAACCTGTTCCTTGCTCGTCCTGTATTGCCAATTGCTGCAATTGAATATTCAGTTGGATTAGAAGAGTCAGTAGGTTGAGGATTTACACTGTTACCTGAGCTAATGATGAGGTCACATTCATTATCCTTTGCCCAATTTAACATAGTATTTCCAACAAGATAGTACAGTGATGGCTCAATACTTATCTCCGAAATAAAAATTGCTGTCTTTAATTCCTCATTTGCGTATATTCTTACTGGAAAATAGGGGATAAAGTTTCTAACTATAGATAACTGAGAAAAGTACGATGATTCTATTGTTGCTATCAATTGTGTGTCAATTGAGTGAAGTATACATTCAGATGCAATAGTATTTGTAATTCCAGTCGTTGCAAAACCATCTATCACTGTTCCACCTTTTAGATTCATTTTCTTTAAAGTTTTGATGACAAATGTCTGCGAGTTTGACATTCATTTAACTTAAGGATACTACTTTAAGAATCTTAATGCACAAATTTTGAAAATTACTATCAGGTTGGACAATATTTCTAAAACCAAATCTCTATGATTCTAATAAATTTAGGATTCGTTGAAATTTTTCACGGTTCATGTGTTTTTTGTATTCTTTGATACTTTTGATAATGTCAGTCCTTTCCTTATTGATCGCATCTCCCAATTTCGAATGTATCGGTCCATGTAGAAAAATTGATTGAGATACGCTAGTCACATTACTGCTCCTCCTTTTGGTACTTGATGTTTCAAAATCCAAAATTGTCGGCAAACCAACTGGCGACACTACTATATGCCTGTCAAGTCTGCTTAGTTGGCCATGGTCAAGTTTTAGGGAGTCAAGAAGGAAACTCTGTTGAAGAATTGCATTAGTACAACGTAGCAACTTTTTGTTTGATGTTTGTGAACTGTACCAACTCTCAATGTTTGATCCTTTGATATACTCCATCAATATGAAATTTTCAGAAAAATTTACAAGAAAAGGACCAATCCCGATTGAGTTTGCAAGTGATTGATACAGTACTTCATCATACATATTCATTCTATTGGCATCAGTCCTCCTTATCTTCAACGCTAGAAGTTTATTTTTATGCTTGACCAGAGTTACCAAGCCAACAGATCCCTTACCTATTATGTTTGCCTTTTGCAATTGTACATTACCAAATGAGAATAATGAGTTAATATCCATGGATGACAATTCTCTCATCCTTCTATCAAAAGTCTTTTCATCAAATAAAGGATAAGTCAGCAAAAATTCTAGACTTTTCCTATTATCTGTGTTTAATAAATTCTCCATCACGGACCATGTGAGTAATGGCGGTAATAACAAAACTATTCAACACTCTTTCATTTGCCAAATAGATAGAATATCCTTTTGAAAGATCTAAAGCAATTCCAGTTTTGGCACCAGATTTGATGTCCTTTTCAATTATTAAACTTGTATGTTCCTTAATTGGTCTTTTCTTGGTTTCTTCAATGCTCATGATTCTCACACCTTGCGTCCACATCATAATTGATTTGCTCATTCTTTTTTTGATAAATGCATCAGATTCTGTTCCTAGAAATATTTCAGGGCCATCATTTACAGTTAATTTTGGCAAATTTGCAAGCTCTATCATAAAAATAAATACTGCACGTTCCTGCTCATCAGTAAAGCAAAATGTTTTAATTATTTCAAAATTTGCATTTTCAAGCTGTTTTGAAATGCTCGCCAGTTTTCTTTTTAGTTGGCCCCACAGTATATCAGGACTCCTACTTTGAATCTTAAATTCTACTACAAGCAAATTTGATTTAATTTGCTTTATAGTTTTTGCATTGGACTTGCGTGATACTTTGAAAAATTCAAAAGAAGTATCTTTCAAAAAGTGTCTTGATGCTAGCACAAATTTTGCAACACACTCAGCTGATATGGCAGCACCAAGATTCCTATTCCTATCAATAGGATCAATTATTATAATCGGACTCTTAAATTTGGAGATTGTTTTTTCATCCGGAGCGTCTATCGAAACGATGTAGTTTGGTTTAAGTTCAGCAAAAGTTTGCAGAACATTCCTAAAAGAACCATATTTTAAGATGAGTACTTCAGTTACATAACCACTATAACCGGAAATGGAAATTTGCGAACCATACGTTCCTATTGATTTTAAGAATAATTTGAGGACTCTTACCTGACTTTTCAAAAATTCATTTAACATCTTTTGCATAAAATCAGTGTGATACGGGGATCTATCTGCGGCACTTTTCCACATGTTTTTTTCAACTTTGTAACATGGTACGATGTTTACTCTTATGCCGTCAACCTTCCCCTCAACGTATGGATGTTCAGAGTATCGTAAGTAAGGATTGTATTTTTTTAAAGCATGAAAACCAACCTTTTTGCCCAGTTCTTCGAATTCCTTTCGATCTACCGTTTGTTCTATCATTACAAAAAAATCAATGTCGGTATCGTTATCAAGCCAGGTACCTTTCGCAAACGATCCACCTAAAGTTACTTTTAAAATTCTTTTATCTTTAAAGTTCAAAATTTCATTTTCTATATCATTTGATATTTTGGCTAATTTCTTCTGCCCTGATTTTGATGGAACTGAAGACTCTGCTATTCTTTGTATCGCGTTTTCTGTAGAATTCATTTGCCATTCATGGATATTATGTTCTCGTATATAGGACCATGAAGTGTCATGATGCTCTTTTTTACTGAAATTGTATCGATTACATCATCAATTATATTATCTGATTGGACTTGTTGTAGATTCAAACAAAGTGGCACCTTCCTTGCCCTAAATAGTGTTATGTGTGGTATTATCTCTTTTTCTATCTCATTTTCTAACTTTAGATCCAGTTCCTTTAATTTAGATATGACAATATCGTACATTTGAGAGAACGAATGTTTTGTTTTCTCGTCCAATCCTATCCATACAACTTTAGCCCGCTTAATATCTGGAAAAGCGCCTATTGGCCCATAATTTATTCTAAATGACTGAAATTCTATCTCTGAAATTTTTGTAACTATCTTGTCAAGTGATGAATCATTTATTTCGCCAAAAAATACTAGTGTAAAATGAAAATTTTCCGTCTTTACAAGTTTTAAATGAATGTTTTCCAGTTTCAAACAAGATATCAGATTCTTTTGAATGTTTTCAAGTTCACCTTTTCTATGTATATCCGCAGCTACAAATACCCTTGGCATAGCAAGAAAATATCGAGTTTACTAATATTAAAATTTGAACGAGTAGGTTAGAAACAAGTTACTATAGAGCTTCACCCAATAAAACAGGCAGTAGTTTTATCGCAAGTATTAAATAATTTACCAAAACTCAATTTGATATGTTATTTGGAAAGCCCAAGATAAAGGAGGGAGATTACGTATTTCTTTCCCAGGAATACTCTGGAAAATTAAGACTTGTCATAGGACGAATTACTTCATTAGCTGATTCAATTGCCAGGGTAAGAGGTTCATATATCATTCCCGAAGGACTTATTGAAAAGGTAAATTCTGGAAGAGGTGAGGGTAGACCAAAAGCTGTTCTTCAAGATCCTGATCCGAATAACTGTATATTCATGCTAATTGATTATGTTGAAACTGGCATTTTTGATGAAGACATCGATATTGATTCGTTGAAAGCAAAATGGATAAATGAAGAGCGATTTCACGTACTGGATGGATGGCTGAAAGAAAATCTTGCTGAAATCTTCGCTAACGTGTTAAGGGCCAAGAATGAGGAGGATAGAATGCAAGCAAGAGCAATTCTGTTAGAAAAAATGAATTCGCTCTATGAAAGAGATCTGAAGGACCATATGTACGCAGTTGCAAGAAGTACGAAAATACTTTGATTTTGAAAGTTTTATATTATGGTCATGAATAGGAATTCTTTAAATGGAATACGTATATGCTGCATTATTACTACACAAATTAAACAAGGATATCACTGAAGATAATGTAAAAAATGTCATAAAAGCCACTGGTGCAAGTCCTGATGAAGTAAAGATAAAGGCTCTCGTAGCTGCCTTGAGCGAGGTAAACATTGAAGAATCTCTAAAGGCAACTCCTATGGCTATGGCCGTGCCTGCAACAGCAGCAGCTGCTGGTGATGCTGGAGCGACAGAAGCAAAGGATGAGAAGAAAGACGAGAAAAAGGACGAAAAGAAGGAAGAAGAAGCCTTGGAAGGATTATCTTCTTTATTCGGTTAGATTTCCTTTTTTCCTTAGTTTTTCTTTTTTAGACCCATAGTAAATCTATTTTTATTTATTCATTGATTCGTTCATTATTGTAGAATTGATCTGACTTTCGATTTCTTCTCTTAGCGCTGTATTATAATCATATATAATGCTCAAGTAACAAACATTATTTCTGGAACTAAATTTTGTAATAAATTGGGAGCGATTATTCGTCGAATCGCAATAATTGAGACTAGCTTGATGTATAACCCTTGTTTTTTAGTTGAGCAGCTAAATTATTAGCTTTCATTGCTGATTTTGAAATTATTAGTCCTGCCGTCTCGTTTGTCAAAATGTTTGATTCTATTGCAAGCGTTTGTGCATTTCTGGATGCCTTGGACAATAGGTATCCGATTGATTCTTTTGTAAAGTAACTTGATTCAATAGCAAGGGCAATAGATTCGTTGTGTGCTCTGCTTAATTCATTTCTAAATTCATTTAAATTAATTCTTAAATCTTTTTCCTCAAATACTAATTTGTCTGAGAGCGCGTAGTTTACTACAATTCCCGCTTCAATAGGTTTTATGTTTAGCTTTGAAAGCAGAGATGCAAGCTTTGTGGAAATTGTATCGCCAGGCTTTGCTACGACAGTATCTTTACTAACCCATATAGTACCTTGATCTATCTTTGTAGGCACATTTGCTTCCTTGAATTCTGACAAAACAGGTCCCGGGGTTATTCCTGTGTCACCAGATGCAATCATTATTTGAGTTCTTGTAACATCCCCGCCCTTTGCAGCTAGGAATACCTTATTTTGATCAAAAATTAGGTTAAGCTTGAATGGACTTATGTTGGTAAACATTAGAGCGCATTGTCCTTCTAACTGGGAACTTAATTTCTCAATGCCATGTACATCTGACAGTTTTTCAAATGCCCTTTGTGTTACCCTATTTTTTATTACTTTGATGATGATGGCTTTGTGAAACTTTTTCCTTATCATCATTAACTGCGTGGCTCTAACTTTGTTTACCTTCGAGAGTGCTATGACATTATAAGACTTTGGAAGTTCCACCATTTTCTGATATAGCTCTTGCTTTCCTTTAGGATAAGTTGTTCTAGCGTGCTTATCGACAGTCATAACCACATCTAACCTTTCTTTTTATTTTTCTCCGAAGCTAATGCTGAAGCCTTGGAGGGTTTGCTCATTGTAAATTTTATGATAGCATTATGAATATTTTTGTCGCCCTGTGGCAATTTCTTTTCAACTGCTGATATGATCGCCTGGGCATTGCTCGCAAGATGCTCGTCTTGCATTTTTTCGTCACCTATTTTGGCAGATATGTTGAGTTGATTCTTTGCTCTTGCCCTAACTGATCCCCTGAATCTATCTGCAATGTTCTCTATAGGTGCCCCATATGGCAGCGGAGATGGCATTTTACCCTTAGGTCCCATGAATTGTCCTAACGAGCGACCTACGTTGGACATTAGTGTAGTATCGGCCAGGAAGAAATCATAAGCCTTTACAACTTTTCTTGCGTCCTTCTTGTTAGTGCCAAGTCTGTCCAACTCATCAGGTTCTATTACTCTATCAACCTCAGCCTTTCTTGCTCTCGTTCCCATATCACCTGACGCAAATACACATATGGTTGAAGTCTTTGTGGACTTGTTCGGAAGATTTACCACCTCGTTAACGCTGAATCCCTTTTTAACATCAATATCTTTTAAAATCAGTGTTAATTCTGCAGATTGAGTGAAATTACGTTTTTCCAGTCCATCACGAGCATTTTTTATCATGCCCTTTAACTGATTATCATCAAGCATAGTTGAAATTTTTAGAATTTAAGCCTCTTATAAACGTGAGTTGAAATTTGGATCCGAATTGACCTTTAATGTGATGGTAAAATGCGATATTTGCCAAACACTTGACTGACCGGTGCTACTAACATTTGTTCATTCTGCGAATTATTGGCACGGGCCCGGAGGGCTTCGATCCCTCGACTTCCGGCTCTCTTTGTTAAGACTTAGAAGGCAGGCGCTCTATCCAAGCTGAGCTACGAGCCCATGAGGCATTGCTTCAATTGCAAATCCTTTGCAAAAAGGAAATAAAATATTGACTTATAAACTGTTCAAAAGTTCAGGAGCAAAAAGAATTACCAATAACTAGGTTTATGGTTCCAGTTCTAGTTATAAAGTTGTCCTTAAGCATAAAGGACGCCAGTTTCAAGAAAATGATGTATCGTTATCAAACATTTAGACGAATTTCACTTGCTATTTCAGATGACCACTACCATTTTGTGACTTTTACAACTTCGAATGCTTCGGCATATTTGGCGTCGACTTGATATCCTCTAAAAGAACATCTACCGATAACCGCAGGTATCCAAATCTCTCCGCAACGGCTAAATTGAGATTGAAAACACTCAAGTGCGTTTTTCTTTATATCTATTGTTTTAGTAATGTCTACAAATAATTGTGGTCTAAATGAATTTTGTGTAATGCCTCCTGGTATCGTAGTTTCATACATGAATAAATTATTCTGGTTTCTACAAGCTGAAATCACACTGCTAGTTAAAATTTGATGATCTTGATGAGAATCACCGTGCCATTGCGTGAAAACTGAATCTGGTTTGTGTTCTGTAATCAAAGAATCAATCAAGGTAACCAATTTTCTACCAAACACCATGTGTTCCGGAGATAGGTCAAGAAATATTGGAGATTTGCACCCCATTACTTTAGCTGACAACATTGATTCTGACTTTCTTCCTTCTTTGGTATCTGACTTTGCAAAATTTGGTAACGTAGCTATGACTGGCTGAACGCTACAGCCCATGGCAGAAAGTTTAGCAATAGTACCACCCATACCAATTTCAAGGTCATCTGGATGTGCTCCAAAAGCTATTATTGTTTTAGATTCCATACAAACAGATCAAGATTGTATTCCTATTTATGAACTGTTAATGGCATGCGGAATCAACCTGGCGCCTCTCAGTTCTCTGAATCTTCGGTATTCCTTGTCGACCTCCATTGCGGACATCAATATCTTGCTTTTTATTGATTTTGACGACTGCAGGAACATCTTTGTGTCCTTGGGTAAACAATGTCCCCCTACTCCATCGCGAGGTTCAAGAATTTTTACATTCCATTTTGTGTTTAAGGAATCTCTCAGTTCACCAAAGTTAACATTATTGGCCTGACAGTAGAGATACAAATCCTCGGAAAACGCAATTTGCAGATACCTGTCGGCATTTTCGATTATTTTAGTTAGTTCTGCAATTTCTATTTCAGATACCGGATGCATAGGAATACCAAGATCGACACTTGTGGTTTGAGCGCTTCCGCTTGTATTTTCACTATTTGTGTTGTCGCTAAATTCCAGTGCTTCATTATTCCTATTGTAGAACTGAAGCGCTGTCTTTAGACAACAGTCACTTACTCCACCAATTACTCTGACTTGATTGACCCCGTGTATTTCTTCTTCAAGGGCATACCATCGGTGAGGAACATGTGCCACATGAAGTCTATGGTTTAGAATTTCAAAAATTTTCTTTGAAGTACCTTTTGGTACAGTACTCTCTATGGAAACAAGGGAACCGTTCTTTGCTTCTTTAGAGATTTTTCTTGCTATCTCAAAAAGACCATCTACATATGGTGTATATTCGTCTTCGGGATCGTGCGTAGAAACGCACAAGATAAAAACATCAATGTCATCAAATTGTTGAATACTTTTAATTCCATAGTTTTTCTCGGCCTGTTTCATTCTATCCGAGTTCATATCATATCCATATGTTTCAAAACCTCTTTGTTTCACATATTTTGCAACAGGCAGACCTAATTGCCCAAGACCTATAACCAAAACTTTATTGATTTGAAATCCTAATTCTGAGTGCATTTTTGCTGATACTAAAGATTCATAATATAATTATTAAAGGCTTGAGATGGAATAAAACGTAAGTTAATCACTAAAGAAATTTCTATTTTGTTCATATAGAACTATTTGTATAAACTTGTGATATTTTGATCGGCATAGTTAATTTTTGGCCCCTTTGATTTTTGCCTTGGCTTTATTCAAGTTACTTGCTAGATATAAATAATCAAGGCAGAATAATAGATATGTGATAAGAATTGGTTTAATAGGCAAAACAAACACTGGAAAAACTACTTTCTTTAACTCGGCCACTTTGGGAAATGAGGAAATAGCAAATTATCCATTTACAACAAAAAAACCAATTCATGGAAATGCCCACGTAATTACCTTGTGTGTTCATAAGGAATTTGGAGTTGTTGACAATCCAAGAAATTCTCTCTGTCAAGACGGATGGCGATTTATTCCTGTAGAACTGATAGACCTTCCCGGACTCATAAAAGGTGCATGGGAAGGTAAAGGACTTGGTAACCAGTTTTTATCTGTTGCCGCACAATCTGATGTCTTACTCCACATTGTAGATGCATCTGGAAGTATTGACGCATCTGGCAAAATCGCTGAAGCTGGCGTCGGAGACCCAATTGCGGATGTATCAGATATAGAAGAAGAGCTAGTACTATGGTATTTGAAATTATTTGAGGGAAATCGAGAGAAAATATCAAGAATGACCAACACTGGTATGGACACGGCACGTGCTGTTACTGAAATATTTGGCGGTATTGGAGTAAAAGAATGGCACGTAAGAAAATCAATAGCTGAAAATAATCTTGGCGACAAGGATATACATGAGCTTGATTCTGAAGAAAGTCGAAAATTTGTTTCTACGCTTAGGGAAATATCAAAACCTTCACTAATCGTAGCGAACAAGATAGATCTTCATCCGGCCGCAGAAAATTTCAAGAGGCTTCGTGAACACAATAAGCATATGTTTGTAATTCCTTCGAGTGCCGATGCTGAACTTACTCTGCGTAGAGCACAGAACAGGGGTTTGATAAAATATTCTCCTGGAGATGAAATATTTGATATATTTGAAAATACAGTTCTGAATGAAAAACAAAAGTGGGCACTCAATTTCATTAGAAAAGATGTGTTAGGTGAGTATCTTAGAACGGGAGTACAGTTTGCATTGAACATCGCTGTTTTCAAGTTATTAAACATGAACGTAGTTTACCCTGTTTCCGATCCAAACAAATTGTCCGATAAAAAGGGTAACGTACTTCCAGATGCCTTTCTTATGAAAAATGGTTCCAGTGTACAGGATCTTGCAAGTGAGATACACACGGAATTATCCAAAGGTATTGTTTATGCGGTAGATGTTAGAAACGGTTTAAGATTACCTGGTGACTATCAAATAAAAGACAGAGATGTACTGTCTATAGTTTCAACGATGATAAAAAAATAAGAGACGAGAAAAGAAATGAAAGAAATGAAAGAATGATAGAAAAGAAAACAGTGCTTCAAATCAAATAATCCTGCAACTTGATATGATAGTAATTGAAATTGTAATTCAAGTGTCCAAAAATAACTAGATTAGGATTCTTTTTTGTAGTCACTTAATACGTCTCTATATCTTACGTCCCTATAGGTAATGTACTTTACATATTCGCCATAAGTCATTTCTAGACTGCAGAATTGACACTTTACAAAGCTAAAATCATCTGAAAGTTCTGCAGGTTTCTTGCAATCTGGACAAACTATCTTCATAATATCTTTAACCAAAAACTGGCAAATAAGCGTTGGCCGTCTGACCGAATTATGCTATATTGCTTTTACTTGCTTTACGATAGGCTGTCTTGCCTTTCGAAATACCCTAAATCCACAAATACACTTTATTTCAGGGAGTTTAGATAGTTCTTCGTTAGAAACAGGAGTGCCGCATCGCATGCATTCGTAAATAACATTTCCTACAGAGTTTTCATTTGAGATAGTGCTAGTGTCGCCTTCTCTAGTATTTTCGCTTGCCACAGCCACTCTCTTATTTCATTGAAATTTAATTGTTTTTCTCTCGATTTTCCAAATAGGTTCTATATTTGAGTAGAAGAAACGATCAATACATTTGACCGATTCAGCTCAAGTCAATGATTTCTTTATTGCCGTCTGCATTTCTTTTATGCTGGCATTAAAATTTCTCGGGTCACTTTCCAATCTTCCACCAGAAGCAAATTCATGTCCGCCGCCTTCAACGAGAAACGACGCTACTTTATTACATGAAATTTTGTCTGTATTTCTTCTGATGCTTACTTTTCCCGCCTTGTTAAAGAGCATAACTAGGTCAATTTTCATTTTGGAGAATATTTCATTGGCAAAAAGGCTTGCTTGAACAAGTGGGTATGTAAAAACAAATGCCACATCAAAAGAATTGATTTTCTTAATTACTAGTGTATCAAGGGACTTGCTTTTTTGAAAGTCACTTAATTTGGCGAATCTTAAGTAATCAAGCTGCATCTCATGGTCCCATAACACTCCTATCGATGCTTTTCGAACTAGGGATTCAAGTTTTTGTTTGGATCTTGAACTATTTCGGTAAAAATGGATTAATTCAGAAACTCTGGAATCATGATTCCTGACATCCGTCATAAAATCAGAGATATGTGCTATCAGTTTTAGCTGTTTTGCAATTTTGCTCTTGTTCATGAGTCTATCATACATTATCTCAGTTGCACATTTCTTTCCAGTGGAATCGTGATACAATTTAATCAATTTTCGAATTGACACAAGGCTATGTCTTTGCCAGGGATGATGATCGACCCAAATTATAGACCACCGTCTTGTTTTCAGATACCAAATTGTATCTATGCATAATTGTGATACTCTCTCATCATTTATGCCAAGATCAGAAATAATTACAAGTCCGCCTATAGCCTTCTTTGCTTCTCCTTTCAGGTAATCAAACATTCTTTTGAAGTAATTTATACCGTAATTATAGAAAGAAACATGAGCACCAGGATATTTTATCAAGGCAACAGAAGCAGAATACAAGCCGTCAATATCGGCTTCATGTGAGCATATTATTACACGCACTATTCAAACTGAGTTTGAACAGAATATGTATTTAGTGTCTCATCATTATCTCAATTTAGCATCTAGTATTCCATGAAAATCATAAACCGTTAACAACCGTTCCGCTAACGCCGAATTAGGTCAAATTCATGATGAAAAGAGCTCTAAGTATAATTTTATATTTAATAGAATCTGTCAGATAATACATCACGGAATATGTACTACTCTATTGAAAAAAGAATAACTGCTAGGACGGTATATCTCATAGTTTTTTACATATCCGCTATCATGATGACCGCTATTACCTTCTATGCGCTGTACCAGAGTATTATTGAATTTGCTGCCACCGGTAAAATAGTGATAGGAGAAATTCTCGTAAAAACAGAATTTCCATTTAAGGGACTTTCAAAGCTAGTTACCTACCTGATGATTGTTTCTGTAGTTTCATGGTACTGCGTTACTAAACTTGGTGGTGACAAAGTCAAGGAAATCTCCCCAGCTCTGCGTTCTATCTTCCAGCTTATCGTGTTGGCAATTGTAGTTATTTCGCTATACGAATTTGTTTATAATTTTGTTGTATGGAGTTCACTTATTACCATCAATGCAATTGGTGGAAGCATAAATTTGGACAATATTAGCATCGCGTATCCCAACCCTCAAACTCCCTGGAATTTGGTATTTGCAACCAAGATGTCGCTTGCAGCATTTTTAATATCTTCTCATGGGTTTTATGTTATTTCAAAAAATGGCAAGACGTAGCTCAAAAATACACTAATTATAAACGCAATGCAAAGCAAAGCAATGGAACACGGTAAACTTTAGGCAAAGTTATATGCCCGTTTTTCACTCACAGAATATAGTAAGATGGCTTCTACGGACAATTCTAAAGACCAAGTTTCAGCTGAACAAAAAGTTAACGAGATGCTTCAACAATCTAAAATTCTTGAAGCTTATATGAACGATATTTTAACAAAAGAATCGACAGTTAACAGACTAATTGCAGAAGCCCATTTGGCATCTGAGGCAATTCAAGAATTATCGTCTTCATCTAAGCCGGAAGAATCTCTTGTCCCAATTGGAATTGGTATTTATCTTAAAGTGTCTGTCCCTGCAGTAACTAATCTTCTTGTTAACGTAGGCTCAGGCGTTACTATTGAAAAGTCGAAAGAAAACACAAAGAATTATGTAGAATTAAGAATCAAGGAATTTGAGCTTGCATCAAAACAACTACAATCACAGAAAGAGCAGGTGGCGTTACGTATGAATCAACTCCAAAACGAAATAAACTCTGAAATTCAAAAATCACAACACCCTCCAGCTTAGTTAGATTCAGGTTGTTCTCCGTTTGTTTGAAAAGTTAAAAAAAATATTCTCTGAAACGGCAAAGAGTCTTGGTCAAAAATCAATTTCTAACAAAGAGTTTGACACTATCTTTGACGAATTGCAGATAAGTCTGATGGAAAATGATGTAGCTCAGGAAATTGTAGACGAGCTGACATCCAAAATAAGAACCGAAATACAGAATTTGAAATTGGAGCGATCAGAAAATTCAGACCAGGTAATAACAACAAAATTATATTCTTTTCTATCAGATTTATTTTTATCAACAAATAACAATACAGATATCATTCGATCCATACTGGAGAAGAAGAGATCCAAAGCAGGACCATATTCTATTATCTTCCTTGGTATCAATGGGACAGGAAAGACCACTACCGTTGCAAAATTCTGTAAATTGTTGAGAGACAATGGTGTATCGGTCGTGCTGGCAGCTGCAGACACGCATAGAGCTGGGGCTATCGAACAGATAACACATCATGGTAACAATCTCAACGTTAAGGTAATTTCACAAAGATATGGGGCTGATCCGTCTGCTGTCGCAAGAGATGCTTTGGAGCACGCTCGAAAGAATTACATTGACGCTGTATTAATAGATACAGCTGGCAGAATGCAGACTTCTAAAAACCTCATGGAGGAAGTTAGCAAGATAATACGAGTTATAAAACCTGACATGAAAATATTCGTTGGTGATTCTTTAGCAGGTAACGATACTGTTAGCCAGGCAAGAGAATTCTTTGAGTACACTAAATACGACGGGTCCATATTGACTAAAAGTGATGCTGATTCCAAAGGTGGGGCAGCTATTTCAATTGCTTATTTAACTCGTAAACCCATTTTATATCTAGGAGTAGGACAGGGATATGGTGACCTGGCTGAATTTGATTACGACGCATTTCTTGATTCAATTTTCAAAGACAAATCATATGAAAAAACCAGCGGCGACCTGAAAGAACTTAAAGATGACATTTTCGAACAAGAAACTTTGAACGATGCTCCCAAAACAGAATCACAAACTGATAGGAGTACTCTTGAAACTTTAATTCCTGATACCAACAAGACTGTCGAATCTGATAAGTTACTCCCATCTTCTGCAATAACAGCGACAACTAATCCTATTGAGAATGACCAGGAGTTTAGTAGAAGTGAATTTACTAATGTTGGGAAGGAGAAGCCAAATGTTGGTAATACCAAGGACAAAATTGAAGATCAATTGCTAAAACAGAAAAATGAAATAAAAACAAAAAAGGGTTCCTTTTTGAGATTTTTCAAAGAGAAAGATGACAAACAAGAAGACCAAGATAATAGCAATAAAGTTAAACAAAATGAAGATGAGAATATAAAAAGAAAAAAAGATAAAGAAACAAGCAAGAAAGTCGCTGAAAGCAAAAATGAAGATGAAGGAGTATATTTAACTGATGATGATATAGATGATCTCATTAAATAAAAAATATCTGACCAGCATTGCCGATTTAAGTGAGAAAGAGATCCTCAATCTAATTTCGTATGCAATTGAATTAAAAAAGAATCATCATCATGGCAACAATAATGTGAATAAGGAATCTTTGGCGGGCAAAACTCTTGCATTGATGTTCGAAAAACCCTCAACTAGAACGCGCTTGAGTTTTGAAACTGCAATGTTTCAATTGGGTGGTAATACCATTTATCTGAATTCTAATGATCTTCAGCTATCTAGAGGAGAATCAATCCAGGATACTGCCAAAACCGTATCATTGTACGTTGACTGTTTGGTGGCAAGAGTTTATTCCCATGAAACAATAGTCGAATTGGCACATAATTGTAAAATTCCCGTAATCAACGGATTATCTGATTTGTATCATCCATGCCAAATCTTGGCTGATCTGATGACAATATTGGAATATAAGAAGAGCTTTGGAGGATTAACGCTTTCATGGATAGGTGATGGAAATAATGTTTGTAATGATTTACTAATCGGATGCGCAAAAATGGGATTGAATATTAAGGCTGCAATTCCAGAAGGATACGATCCCCCATTAGAGATACTTAACATAGTAACACGGGAATCTAAATTAAAATCTACAGATTTTACTATTCTACGAGATCCAATAGAAGCAGTAAAAAATGCCGATATTGTGGTAACAGACACTTTTGTTTCTATTGGAAAGGAAAAAGAAGACGAAAAGAGAAGATCGACTTTTGTTCCAAAATATCAAGTAAACGGCAAATTAATGAGCTACTCAAAGGACGATGCAATTTTTATGCACTGTTTACCTGCAAAAAGGGGTCAAGAAGTAACGTCAGAAGTGATAGATGGAAGCAAATCTGTTGTTTGGGATGAGGCAGAAAATAGACTGCATGTTCAAAAATCACTATTGCAAAGTTTGCTTAGCTGATTTAAGGTACAATGTAAGAATAAAAGTACGCAAAATTATTTTGATTATTCTTATAGGACTTATTTGGAATTTCAATGGCTACATCAGGACCATTAGCCATGCTGACTAATGTTGCTTCTTACAATTACTCCGATCAAAATTCATTTTTGAAAATAGCCAAATGCTAATAGTTTATGATATTTACGAACGTGGAAATTATGTCACTGCTCGTGTTTATTACTATTTAAGATTTGAATGTGTCATTATACTCTTTAGTGTCTTTTTTATGTTCTCTTTTACAAGATCTTTGCTTTCCTTCTTTTTCTGAACATCATTCGAATATCTTTGTAATAGTAACTTGCGTTTTCTTATTACTCTAGTCTGTTCTTTTGGATTTGGAGAACCTTCAGAATGACGCACTTTTATAGAGCTCTTGGAGTCAATCTCTTTTATTGTTTTGACTAGATTATCTGCAGTGATATCGGCTTTCACTTTCGACAGGATATCTTTAATATCCCTACTTGATAAAGACTTGAAAGGTAACTCGTCGTTGTTACTTATCGATAGATTAACTAGCGCTCCAACCAATTTATGAGCGGTTCTAAAAGGTACTTTGTATCTAGTAACCAATACTTCGGCAATATCTAGAGATATAGCATAACTTTCGTTTGACGCTCTTCTCATTTCATCTTTTTTTACTATAAGATACTGAATGATATCATTCATAATATCTAGTGACGAGACTACTAATTCGACAGAGTTCCAAAATGGAATCTTTGTATCCTGCAAGTCCCTGCTATAGCCGGAAGGCAGTGATTTTAGTATTGTCAAAATAGTTGTGAGATTTCCAATCACGATTGCCGTTTTGGACCTTGTTATTTCAAGTGGATCAGGATTCCTCTTCTGTGGCATGGCACTTGATGTTGATGCATGTCTGTCACTAATTTCTATGAAACCGAACTCTTGAGAGGACCAAATAATAAAGTCTTCGGAAATTCTACTCAACGTTATCATTATTGAAGACATGACTGATACAAACTCTATCATGAAATCTCTTGAAGATGTTGCGTCTATCGAGTTAGATATTATATTATCAAAACCTAGCAGTTTTGCCGTCATATTTCTATCAATTGGTAAAAGTGATCCTCCAATTGGACCGGCACCTAATGGAGATTGATTTAACCTATCATATAGCGAAAACAATCTATCTATCTCTCGTATCAGGCCATCAGAATATGATAACAAATAGTGAGCAAAGTTTCCTATCTGTGCTTGCTGTAAATGCGTATAAAGAGGCATTATTGAATCCAGATTGGATTCAGACTTTGCTATTAGTGCTTTTACTAAATTAATCAGGTGAACTATGACGTTAATTACATCATCCCTTGCCTTTATTCGAATATCTGTAACAATCTGATCGTTTCGAGATCTACCTGTCTGAACTTTACCTCCCACATTGATTCCAATCTTTTTAATCAAATGGGCCTCAAGTGCTTCATGAATATCTTCATATCCTTCTCTGGCAAGCCTTTCTGGGTAACGCAATACACTGTCCAATTCTCGTATCAAGCGTGCAACCTCATCCTTGTCTAATATGTGAATCTTGTAAAGCATTATCACATGGACCTTGGTACACAAGATATCATAATAGAGAATCTTATCATCTAAATCAATGGATGAAAGAAAATTTAATGTGCGCTTATCTAGATCTTCTTTGTGCCTCGATCTATACATGGTTAAAACAAACTACTGTTAGACTTATTTATTGATATTTACGACCGGGTTATTTATTTTCATTGCAGTTATCCAATTAATTTTAACAAAAAAAAATCAATAGTTATATAGTATAAAAATAAATTCATAGTGTATATGAGTCAGGAAGTTCAGCAACTAAGAAAATCAATATTTGATGAACTCACAAAGATAGTAGATCCTGAAATTGGAGTTTCCATCATGGAACTTGAATTAATTGATAAGGTCGACATTGAAGAAGGAAAAGTAAAAATAGAATTGCACTTGACAAGTCCGTTTTGTCCTGCCATATTTGGTTTTAAAATAGCTCAAGACATTCGAGACAATGTCTACAAAATACAGGGTGTTTCAGAATCAAGGGTAAATGTCAGTAATCACTTTATGGCTGATGCCATAAACAAACAGGTTAATGAAAGCAAATTACCTTCAAAATAGTTTGGACTAAAAAATTTTGAAATTTTGAACTGCTAAATTAGCTATTACTATCAATAGCGCCGTCTTCTGTATCTGTATTGTTGCTAATTTCAATTCTTTTTGCCGGGACTTTATCGTTCTTGGATATACCAAGCATGTAGGATCTTAATAGCTGTATTCCTAGGGCAGGGTCTACTCCTTTAGGACACACCTTGCTACATGAGCCAGCAAAATGACATCGCCATATTCCATGTCTATCATCGACAATATCCAATCTATTCTTGGATTCATCCCTTGTGTCGGCAAAATATCGATATTGTTGGGCCAAAGCCTGTGGTCCAGGAAATTTCATATCAGTTCCAACAGTAGGACAGGCAGAATAACACAAACCGCATTTTATACAGTACGAGAACTGTAGATACTTGTCCACGTCTTCTGGCGATTGGTAAAATGAAAAAGTCCCTTTATTAGTATCAGTGTCTAAATTGTCTTTGGTCTGTACATAAGGCTCCATGTTTTTATGATGGGTGAAGAAAAGTGAAAAGTCAGTAACAAGATCTCTTATGATTGGAAAATTTGACAGAGGTTCGCATTCAATAGTTGATGTTTCCAGTTCAGAGATTTTTGTATAACAGGCCAGTTTTGGGATCCCATTTATTTTCATTCCACAGGAACCACATGAGGCCATCCTACACGAGTATCTTATGGCAACGCTTGGATCCATGTAACTCTTTACATAAAGTAGGGCATCAAGTACGGTTGTCCATTTTTTGTACGGGACTTCAAAAGTGTCATAATGGGATCCAGTTTTCTGTGATCTGTTTTCTCTATAGACTTTTAATTTTTTCCGCTTCTCATTCATGTTATTGTTATTGTTATTACTGTCAGCCGTATTACTCAATATCTATTATCACAATCCATTTGCCAATATTATTGTTCTAGTCCCGTATGCAATCAGTCCTATCATTGCTGAAATTGTCACAACAGTAACCATGTTTTCCCAGGCTCTGCTTTGTCTCAGCTCTAATAATATTATTCTTATTCCGTTAAAGCCATGCACAGAAATTAGAACAAGAATTGACTCTAAAATTAAAACATAGACTATATTCTTGTAATTGGCGATAATGTAATCATATTCAAGACTCAGTTCAAATGGGACTACTAGTCTCATCATGATGTGTAGTGCAACAACAAATATTGCGGCAATACCTGTGATGTAGTGAATTTTCATTATTTGGCTTTCTTTTAATAGCGTGCGGCTTTCCATGATTGATTACACTCCGAACAAGACGTTAAAGCCGTAGTACATTGCTACCGCAGCCAAAATTAATGCTATCCATATTCCAGATTTTTGTCTGTAATTTAGTGATGCAGGGCTGTATGGGTAGTCTGGTCTTCCGGGAGTTCCCAGTCCGATACCTGCGTGGGTAAAGACGAGTCTAATACCATTTGCAGAATGAAATGTACTAGCGCCAATTACCATAATTAGAAACAGATGTCCCCATACTGTTTGAGTTAATTCTAAAAATGATTCCCATGCATTCTGGCCATTAACTATAGTACTTGTTTCATACACATGTCCAATAAAGTAGATCAAAAGAAATACTCCTGTTAACCTCTGAAACCAGTAGGAAATTCGCTCCCAACCATATCTCGAAGGATTAAGCCATCCTCCTATTCCTTCCAAGTTGTTACGACTCGGTTGTTCTATCTCTTTCATCAGTATTTTCTCTCTGCTGGAATATATCTTGTCAAGGTTACTGGATGCCACGAAAAGTGCGGTTCATCTTCGCCTTTAAAGTAAGCCAGTGTGTGTTTTAGGAAATTAACATCATCTCTATTAAGGTAGTCAGTCCTAGAATGTGCACCGCGTGATTCCCTCCTATTCAAAGCTCCAACTATTATTATTTCTCCTATTCTCAATAATGAATCTATCTCCATTACATTAATGAAATTAGTGTTATATTCTTTGGCGCTATCATCAACGTGTTTCCATGCTGAATTCCGAAGTTCTCTAACTTTTTTCAAGCCTGCAAGGAGGTTGTTTTCATCCCGGAAAATATAGGCCTTGACGTCCATCATATCTGTAAACTCCTTTCTAATATCATACGGGTTGACCTCCCCTCTTCCACGGAAAATGCCATCAAATATTCTCTTTTCTTCAGATTCCACCTTGTTTTCTGCAACGGTTGTAGTTGTTCCTGCCTCATTCTTCTTTTCAGCATAATTTGCAGCCAATTTTCCTGTTATGTTTCCCCATACCAAGCATTCTGAAGTAGAGTTTGCTCCAAGTCTATTTGCCCCGTGCAGGCTATTGCAGGCTGCTTCACCTGCAGACCACAAGCCATTCATTTCAGTTTGACCGTCGATGTTGGTGTGAATACCACCCATCATGTAATGACAAACAGGTCTAATTTCTATAGGCTCGCTTATTATGTCGACCCCTGAAAATTTAATACCTATCTCTCTAATGCCTGCTAACTTTTCTTTTATACGTTCTTCGCCCAAATGAGTGAGATCTAGCTTTAGACAGTCTACTCCAGTTTCGTGACTAAATCCCCTGCCATTTTCAATTTCCCTTATCATTGATCTGGAAACAACGTCACGTGGAGCCAGCTCTAGTTTTTCTGGTGCGTAGTTTTTCATGAACCTCTCGCCTAGATTATTTATCAAATATCCGCCTTCTCCTCTGGCGCCTTCTGTTATGAGAATACCTGACGGAAGAATTCCAGTTGGGTGAAATTGAACAAATTCCATGTCCTTCAGAGCAAGTCCTGCTCTATAGCCCATATCCAGACCATCCGGAGTGGAGGAGTAGGCATAAGTTGAAAAGCTATATAGTCTTCCTGCACCACCGGTGGCGATAATTCCAGAATTAGAGTTAAACACATAAAAGTTTCCACTTTTCATCTCTATAGCAGTAACACCGGAAAAGTTATTGTTACCATCATCGAGTATTGATGTGCAAAACCATTCATTATAAAAATGAATGTTATCATATTTTAGACACGTATCATACAGTGTTTGCATTTCATAAAAACCAACTTTGTCTTGTGCGTAGCTGGCCCTCGGGAAAGAATATCCACCAAATTTTCTCTGATCGATTCTGCCATCATCCCTTCTTGACCAGGGCATTCCCCACTTGTCCATTTGGTATATCTCATTTGGTATTTCATGGGCTAGTTTTTCAGCTACGTCCTGATCGCACAGGAAATCACTACCTCTTATGGTATCATATATGTGGGATTCTATATTGTCTCCCTCATCAGAAAATAGGACCGCTGCTGTTCCACCTTCAGCAGAGACCGAATGTGATCGCATAACCTGGACCTTTGAAATTACTCCAATATTCAACTTGTCATTTGTCATTGCAGCGGAAATAGCGGCACGCAATCCTGCCAGGCCAGTGCCTATGATAAGCATATCGTGAGAAATATGGTCTATCAAATAACTATTGTAACCTCATCTATTCATCCATCCATTATCCTTTACGATGACCTCTATATTCAGCAGTAAATATATTATTCTTTTTTCACAGAATTAAAATCTAATGCAGCCGGCATGACTGAAGATACACTTTAATTGTGAGAGGCTATTTTTCCCAGTCAGATGAGTCTAAATTGCACTGGCAAGGTGCTCCTGACAACCAATACATCAGACGATGGCATAGCACAAGCTGCCAAGAGGAAATTAATTGAAAATGGTATACAAGAATCACAGATAACGTTGGGCCATGATATGCAAATCTTGGAAAAAGACGATTTTTATGTTAGCTATGATCCACCAGATTTGGTGGTAAGAATTGTATATGATAAAAAGCCAAATGGTATGATAAAGATGAAGAATATCAAAATGATTAAAATTTAAACCAAAGATTCACAATTAAAGAAAAATAAAAAGAAAAGGAGAATTTGAATTACATTAGTCTATGTTATCTGATCTAAATATTTGTCAATTTCATTAATACTCTGCTTCTGTTCATTTGATCCAGATTTTATGGTAACGATGCCTTTTTTGAATTCATCAAGGCTTATGATGATTATAGCGCCTGCATTTTTGAGGGCAGCTTCGTGAAACTGTTTGCTTATTGTTCTGCCATTTATGTCATAATCAGTGGCATACCCAAGATTTCTTAATTTTGAAACCACTTCAATTGCATGTTTTTTTTCTTGTCTTGAACTGTAAGTGACATAAATTAGAGGCCTATGGATTGTCTTGTTTGATTTGTCTTTGATTGCTGTAAGAATCCTTTCCACGCCACCTGCAGCACCGGTTGCAAACAAATCCTTTCTACCAAACGCTTCAGTCAATCTATCATATCTGCCGCCACCCACAAGCGATCCTATTTGGGATGATTGATCTTTTGCTTCAAATACAATTCCAGAATAATAATCAAGCCCACGGACTATCCTAAAATCTACCATCAAGTTGCTTATCTGTCTTGATTTCAATGAATCTAAAAGTTCCACAAGGACATTGGCTGACTCAAATTCACTTACGTTACTGTTTTCCAGTATTTTTTCAGGAGCGCCGTTAAAAGAAACAAATTCAATAAATTTTCGCAAACTACCCGAGTCGAGCTTTTGCTTATATTCTTCAATTATGCTCTCAGTATTTTTTTTGGCAAGTTTATCAATTGCTCTCATCATTTCATTTACAGTACTATTGTCTGTAATTCCAAGAGATGATTTCAAGTATTCTTCTAAAATAGATTTATGGTTTATTGCAATGACAAAATCAATTCCCAATTTTTTCAAAAAGTGTGAAACAAACTCTATAATTTCCGCATCAGCATCTACTTCCGCCGATCCGAATATTTCGATATCCCATTGATGAAAATATCTGTATCTTCCTAACTGTGGTTCGTCATAACGCCAGACACCACCAAATGATGATATTTTTGCCGGGAGTTTAAGATCTCTTCGCATGGAAACAAATCTAGACAGTCCTATGGTAAGGTCGAATCGTAATGCTATATTTCGTCCCCCCTTGTCTGTAAAGCTATATGTTTCATCAATTATTGATGGCCCGCTTTTGGCTTCAAGAGTGGATAATAATTCCAGCGTTGAAGGTTCTATTTGCTTAAAGTCAAAGATTTCTGCGGTTTCTACGAATTTGTCTCTAATGTAGGATATATTTCCTAATTCCTCATATTGCAAATCCCTCATTCCTCGCGGAAGGTCTAACTTCACAATCATGAGGATCGTGTGTCATCATTTAGATTTTGCGATTGCTTATAATAAAGCAGCAGAAAAACACACATTGTTGGCTGGAGGTTACAGATATCTTGACCACGTCACGGATGCATATATTGAGGCATATGGTGACAGCATGGAAGAAGCATTTTCGTACGCAGCCAAAGGAACAATCAATGTAATGTTTGAAATAAAGGATATTCAGAACAATAGTAAATTAGAATTTGTTGTTGAAGGACATGACTATTCCGAATTATTATTCAACTATTTGGAGCGGATACTTTTACTTATCGCAATAGATAACAAAGTAATGTCGGATTTTGATATAAAAATTTCTAAAATGGACTCTAAATATCAACTGACAGCATTGACCATGACAGAATCAATAGACTTGTCAAAGCATGGCTATAGGACCGAAATAAAAGGGGTTACCTACCATGAAATGGAAGTTTTACAAGAAGGAGGTTTGAATAAAGTAAGGTTCATACTTGATTTATAGTGAATCAAAAAGGCACAAAACATTACAAGGCCAACATTCTAAAAGAACTCACATTTGGTATGATAGAAATTTTCATTGTTGCCTTACAAGATTTAAATATCAATTCAGATGATAAATTGTAACAATGAGTTCTGATTCTAATAAGCCTGCGCTTGTTGAATTGTCCGAAAAAAACTTTGACGAAGTGATAGGCGGTAATAAACCCGTACTGGTAGATTTTTGGGCAACATGGTGTGGACCATGTCAGTTCATGCTTCCAATATTTGACAAGCTTGCCAAAAAGTATGAAGAGAAAGTTATCTTTGGAAGACTGAATGTTGATGACAACCAGGGAGTGGCAATGAGGTTTGACGTCTATGCAATTCCTACATTCATTGTATTTATGAATGGAAAGCTCGTCGAAAAAGCAGTCGGCGCTGTAGGTGAGAAGGGGCTAGAAGGCTTGCTAGAAAAGTACCAGTAACAAAATATTCTTGAATCTTTATGTCACAGATATCCAAACGTGGGATCTGATTCACGTTTTTTTGATAGTATTAAATTAAAAATTTCCTGCTCCTCTTCGCTGAGTTTGTCTGAAAATCTTTCCAGTAGTATTCGTGCTTGTCTACTGTTAAGGTCTGTATAAAAAACATCGCCTTCATTTATCTGTCTGCCAATCGTTGTTTCCTTTATGGAAAGAGCCACCTGTGTTCCTCTTTCGGCGATATCTAGATTTTTACCTTCATGTTGTATTTGATGAACCACACCAACTTTCTTGCCATTTTTCATTATTACAGTAACCTTTTGCCTTAATTTGCCGACTAGTATCTCGGCACCAAATACTGCGGGGTTGTTCCTTCTGAAAACATAACCTTTCATGAATTGAAATTTGCAGATAGGAGGTATTTCATGAAAAATAATAGAATCTTCGTGAACTTTTTCATAATCTACCCATTCAGAGTAACTTCTAACTAAATTGTAGATTATTTTTTCGTTAAAAATTTTTATTTTCCTTTCAAAGGCTTCCTTTTCTGCATCTTCAAATACCTTTACATTGAATCCAAGAACCACTCCCAGGTAACGATCTTTCTCTCTAACAGCAGAGGCAGAAAGGATATCTCTGCGAGTAATATTCCCTAAATCAGCGGATCTTATTGGTATGTTTTCCTTTTTCAAAAGTTCAGTAATAGCTTCAATTGATCCTATAGTATCGCATCGCAAAATTATCCCGTTGGACTCTGTTTGAATTATTGCTGCTTTAATTTCAGACTCTATACTTATTTTTAATTTTTCTTCGTCTTCAGGATTTTTAACAACATAGAGTGGACTTCCAGCAAGTACACCTTCAAGGTCGGGCGAGGTTACTTTCAGACCGGCGGCAGCAGTAACTTTATCAACATGTCTAAATTTATCCCTGGGATCTCTCATTTCATCCAGCGGTTTTGGAAGTAGTAATGCCTTGATTTTAGTGGTGGTAACAGTATCTTTTTTACCGACAACAATTCTGTCTCCTTGCTTTAGAGTGCCGTCTAAAAGTATAATATTTGCTGACGGTCCCAGTCCTATTTCATCATTAACTTCAAGCACAATGCCTCTTGTTTCTGTCCCATGTCGCTCCAGCCTTTTGGACAAGAATTGTTGAGTCAACCCCACCAGTACGGCCAGTAGTTCTGGTATTCCAGTTCCTCTAACGGCACTTACAGGAACAATTGCCAGTTCCTTTGTAAAATCTTTAACGCGCCAGAATGCCTCAGAATTATATCCTAATCGAGAAAGTGCACCAACAACAGTGTAGATTTTTTCATCCAAAAATGACACAATCGAGGTATCTTGAATCTTTAATTGTTCTGCAACCAGAATTGAGTTATTTTTTTTCCAACCTGATATTTGATCTATCTTGTTGAGGGCTATGACAAACGGGACCTTTCTCTTTTTTAATATATCCAAACTTTCAATCGTTTGAGCCTCAAGTCCTTTGTTAACATCAACTACCACTATGGCAATATCAGCAGCTGACCCACCCCTCACGCGGAGATTTGCAAAGACTTCATGACCGGGAGTATCTATCACGAGTAGCCCTGGAACGGGATTTTCTGATTTGGACAGCTTGTCAAATAACTTTCCTGTAATCTCTTTGATTGTTTCAATCGGGAAATAACTTGCGCCTATGTGTTGCGTTATTCCTCCCTCTTCTCTGGATTGTACAGCCGTTCCACGAATTTTGTCAAGTAGGGAGGTTTTACCGGAGTCTACATGACCTAATACAACAACAACAGGTTGGCGAAGTTCCACTTAACTAAAAATGATTTTAGACTCTTTTATGAAGCTTTCAGCCGAATCGGAGGCATGTATTATATTATCGGTAAATCCTAGTCCAAAATCACCCCTGATTGTCCCGGGTTGCGCTTCTGTTGACTTGGTGTTTCCAACCATTAGCCTTACTGTTGAAATTGCATTGTTTCCTTCTAAAATACAGCCGACTGTTTTACCAGAACATATGAATGAAACTAGCTCGTTGAAAAAATGCTTGTCTTTATGAGCATCGTAGAATTTGTGTGCCGTATCTGTATCAAACTGAAACGACTTGAGATTCACTATCTGAAAACCCTTCTCTTCAAATCTGGAAATAATTTTTCCAACAAGACCCTTCTTGAAGCCATCAGGTTTTACCACAATGAGCGTTTGCTCTAAATCAGACATTTCCTAGCTCTTATTTTTTGACTTTAATTCCACCCTTAACGTACTTTCGAGTCCATTTCAGTTTTCTTGGATCCCGTTTCAATTTCATGTTCTTTTTACATTTAGGTGAACATGTCCACTGAATAGAACCATCATTTTTTACTGACACCGTTCCTGCATCAGTAGGAATATGTTTTCCACAAAAGAAACAATTTCGGAGAGACGCTGCTGCTTTACTCAAACAATATCACTACTTTATCTTTCTTGCCTCTCTTTCAGTTTCTCTCAACATCAGGATGTCTTTCATCCTAACTGAGCCTTTAACATTTCTTGTGAGAATTCGGCCCCTGTCCTTTCCTTCTAGAACCTTTACTCTAACTTGGATTACTTCTCCTGCTATGCCAGTTCTGCCCACGATTTGTATAACTTCTGCTGGAGTTACCCTTACTTCTGCAGCTTTACTCACTAGTTAAATCACTCCTTCTTGTCTTTAATACTTGAAAGTGTTCCAATTACCTGGTCAATAATATGCTGACCTTCTCCTGCATCAATTATAGTTGCAGCAGCAGAGCCAACTTCAATTCCAAGTGATTCACCTAATTGTTGTTTGCTTGGTACAAAAATGTAGGGAGTATTCCTTTCATCGCAAATAATAGGAATGTGCGCAACAACTTCTGGCGGCTGCACATCTTCCGCTATTACCACCAATTTGCCTATTCCTCTTTCTATCGCTTTTGTCGTTTCATTAGTCCCTTTTCTAACACTTCCGCTCTGTTTGGCTACTCTGACCGCTTCATAGACAGCACTTACGAGATCTTTTGGAGTTTCAAATTTTACATAAAAAGGTTTACTCATTTTATAATTCATCACCCATTGGGATCATCTTTAATCTACTGAATAGATGTGGAGGCGTATTAAAAACGTTGCCGAGAAAATATTATTTTCCACCTAGCGTCTCGTTAACAAGCCGTGTATATTCATTAACTTTGGAACTAATCAATAACTCATCAGTTGATTCTCCATACATCCTAATCAAAGATTCAGTACCGCTGGGACGGAGCATCAACCAACTTTCTTCGTCAAACCAAATCTTGACGCCATCAAGTGTTTCTATCTTCATAGGACTGCCATGAGCCTTTGCACTTTCTATCACTTTTTGAACTATTGCCATATCAGAACATTGAAATTTTGATTTGTACTGGTAGGCCATCGGAAGAGTGGATAGCAACTCTGAGAGGGTTTTTTCTTGTGATGCCATTAGATCGAGCATTAGTGCAGTTGTGAGAGCACCATCTCTAACTTGATTTAAAACTCCATACATGAAACCTCCGTTTTCCTCCATACCAATAATGGCCTTTTGTTTTACCATTTCGCGAGAAACCTCAACACTACCTACCTTTGTGTGAATAACGCTGGAGCCATTATCCTGTGCAATTTTTGTCAATATGTTAGTTGTGTTTATCGGGCAAACTATTTTGGCTCCCTTGTGTTTTTCAGAAATCAAGTATCTGGCCAATAGTGTTCCGGTCTTATCGCCCCAGTGAATACATCCTTTTTCGTCACAGAAAATTGATCTATCTCCATCACCATCATAAGCAGCACCAATATCGGAATTGGTTTCTTTTGAAATACTACATAACAAATTGAGGTTGGAAGTAGTTGGCTCAGATCCTCTACCTGGAAAATTCCCATCAACAGTTCCATTAAGAGTTATCACCGTACATCCAAGTCGTTTTGCAAGTATTGGAGCAACTAGCGCCTGAACACCATTTCCCAAATCCATTGTTATTTTGAAATTACGCTGCTTGATTCTGTCCGTATCGACTAATTTCAGTACATCATCAATGTATCTTTCAATTATCATTACTTCTTTGAAATTGTCGCCTATCTTTGCCGAACTTAGGAACGACTTGTTCTTTAAAATCTGTTCAACCACGGTCTCATCATCTCTTGAGAGCTCAACTCCATCCTTTGCAATAGGTTTTACACCATTATACTCTGGCGGATTGTGGGAAGCAGTAATCATGATTCCGCCTTGAAAATGATTCTTTTTTGTGGCATATTGAAGACACGGTGTAGGCAAAAGGCCGGCATCAACCGTGTTTAACCCATTTGAATTAAGGACTGCAGTAACAATATTGAAAATGATATTGTTTGAATTACGGCCATCTCTACCGACAAGGATTGAACCTTCCTTGTAATAAGAAGCCAGTGCATGAGTCACATCGACCAAGAAATCTAGGGAGAGATCTTTTCCGAAAACTCCTCTGATTCCGTTGGTGCCAAATAATGGCATATTCCTATTCATCATAACTAAACACCAATATATTCTAAATAATAGTTAAATTTGGCCGAATAACTTTCAATAGGCAGACTTCGATGCGGGGGTTGCCAAGCTAGGTCAACGGCGCAGGTCTCGCTAATTGCGAGTGCGAAGCTTAGAATGGATAACATTCAATTCCTAGATCCCTGTTCCTTAGGGATTCGTGGGTTCAAATCCCACCCCCCGCACACAATTAAGGACCATTACTGGGAGTTTGATATAAGTCAAACCAGCTCCAGATTTAGAAAAAAGTAGTTCAGAGATTGGATTCAATCCCACTATACGCTGCATAATTTCTTGTGTCTTTCGTCGTGAAAATGAATTTCACAAAAATCTGCATTACATGTATAACAATGCCACCCTGAAAGTGTATAACATACTGAGCATTTTCGTGTAGGATTATTATAATCAAAATCCCTTCTTGACTTTTTGAATATTTTTTGTCTCGGTTCAGGATTCATATCTTGCAAACCAAGTTGTAAAGATCAATAAATGAGAACATGTCAATGCTAGTCTATTAGGTATAAATGTAAATGCACCAAAAGTGTATTTATCATCGCTTTAGAATTGGTTTTAACTTATTTAAGTTTTAGTGTTGATGAGCAATTTTTAGAATCCTTTAATTTTGAGGTCTTTATTAATCCATTTTAATAATGAACAGGAATGACAGACTCGTAGTTGAGGTAACAGTTGTTGGCAAAGATAGAAAAGGTGTAGTTGCAGATGTAACTAACTTTATTTTCAAAAATGATGGAAACATAGAGCAGATAAATCAAAGCGTTATCAACGGACTGTTTGGTATGCAATTGGAGGCGTCATTTCAGCAACGTGAATTCAGAAAAGAACCCTTTGATAGAGAGCTCAAGTCTCTCGCAAGAAAATTAAAAATGGAAGTTAAAGTCCATTATGAAGAGCCCAAAAGATTAAGGAATATTGCGATTTTTGTTAGCAAAGAGAGCCACTGCCTCATTAAATTGTTGGAGGCAAAGGCTGCTGGGAAAATACGCGCAAATATTGTTGTGATAGTAGGAAGCGAAAATTCGACCAATTCTATTGCAGAAAAGTACCAAATTCCATTTCATCACATTGTGCATTCCCAACAGATTGATGCGGAGATTGAAATTCTGGAGATAATGGATCATTATAATGTAGATTTGATAGTTCTAGGAAGATACATGCGGATATTGACTCCTAATTTTGTCTGGAGATATCCTGATAGGATTATTAATATTCATCCATCATTGTTGCCTGCTTTTCCTGGTGCATATGCATACGTCCAGGCGTACGAAAGAGGCGCAAAAATCGTTGGCTGCACGGCCCATTTTGTAACAGAAGACCTTGACCAGGGACCTATTATTTGTCAGGAATCATTTAGAGTTAGACAACGAGACACTGTAGAGTCAATCAAAAGAAGGGGACAGAAACTAGAAGCAGTAACATTGCTGGAAGCAGTAACATTATACTTGGAAAACCGTATCCAAGTAAATTGGGGACGGGTTGTGGTTAAGAACACGAAATGAAACCGGGCAACCAATGCAGACACCAAAGAGTCCAATCGTAAACAGTTTTGATTAGTTTAATAACTCAGTTGGACATTTCTACTGATATTGTCAATATTCAACCTTACTTTCAGCGAGATAAAAAAGAAAAAAAGGAGAATAATAATCCCGCTGGGTTCCATAGAGCAGCATGGACCGCACCTTCCGGTAACTACCGATATATTGATTGCAGAATATCTGGCCAACCAAATCTCGAAAAACATTCCAGCTCATGTTCTACCAGGTATTCCCTACGGAGTATCGTATGAACATAAACCCTTTTTCAACATTTCAATAAGTAACGATTTGCTATCAGATCTCTTGACTCAGATATGTGTTTCATTGGTAGAAAGCGGCTTTAGCTCTATAATCATATTAAATGGCCACCACGGAAACATGGGAGTATTACAATATGTTCCTCAAAAGGTAGCAAGCAGGAGTCCAAATTTGAGTGTATTTGGAATAAACTATTGGAATTTGATAGAAAGGGAATTTGATCATGCAGGTTTTGTTGAAACTTCATTAATGCTGGCTATCAATACACAGCTGGTTCAGATGCATAAGGCCAAGCGGGGATATTCGGATACCAAGAGATTACATGCTACATATTCTACATTCCTGAATAATCCATCGTCATTTAAGATTACAAAGAATGGTGTTTGGGGAGATCCTACTAAAGCAAATAGACAAGATGGCAAAAAAATAATGGCTATAGCAATAAAGAATATTATTAGGACAATAAAGGAGCTGGATGAACTGAGTAGATGATCTGATTTTGCTATGTTTTTGTTTTTGAATTTAGAATTCTAAATTTTGAATATTAGCTAACAGGAATTGAATTAAACTTAATGCTTCATACAATAGTCATTTAAAGGCAGAAATTAAAATTATTATTAACTTTAATATAGACCTTCATTAAGGAATACCATAGGTATTGATATAGATGTCCGTTGACATGGCAGTAAAGGTACTTGATGAGAGCTTGGGTAAAATAGTTCTTATAAAACTAAAAGGAAGTAAAGTAATTCGTGGGAATTTACACGGCTTTGATCAGCACATGAATTTACTACTTGACAATTCTGTGGAATTACTTGACGAAGGAAAATCAAATGAAATTGGAACCATTGTTGTAAGGGGAGATAATGTTGTTATGATATCTCCTCCGCCGGTCTAACATCACTTGTCTAGAATATTTGGAGGGAAAATTGCATGACCAAAGGAACAACTTCAATGGGAAAGTTTACGAGAAAACGCACTCATATAAGGTGCCGGAGATGCGGCCATAACGCATTTCATAAAAGAGACAAGCGATGTGGAAGATGCGGATATCCAGATCCAAAAACTCGAAAATACGATTGGATTAAACGGCGAGTTACTTAGACATTCTAAGGATAAGACTTAACAGTATGTTGTAATTTATTTCTCTATTGGATTTTGTTGTTGCATCATTTTCAATAGGAATAGGTGCAATAGCTTCAGTAGTTTTTCGTCAAATTAGAACCCAGAGAATTGCAAAGATGCACAATAAAAAGAAGAGTACGAAGCAAACATATAGTTTCGATACTTCCAAAAATAGCAATGATCTTGAAATGATGAAAAATGAGTTGGATTCATTACAAGTTGAAAGATCTATAATTGCTGGTTCTGCTAGACGGGTTGATGAGACTTTTAGACAAGGTAAACTAAGTCAATTAGAATTTGACAGATTAATGTTAAAGTACGGTGAAGATTTAAGAAAATGTGACGAAGAAATAGAGCATGCTCGATCGGTCGTAGACCTTTACGATTTGAGCGCAATTAAAAACAATCTTGTTTCTATAGTAGAGAACAAAATCAAAGTTATAGATACAAGATTAACCGAGCTCTCCAAAAGGAATTTCAAATTGACAACTACACCAAAACAGGCTCGATCTGATACTATAAAAGAAGATTTTACAAAGTCATCATTACGCCAAGAAAATCTAGATTATTCGTTACGTACGGAGGCAGAAAAAATAAAGAATCTGGAAATGGAAATTACTGAAGCACTGCAAAAACTTGATAGTTTCGAGTCTACAAAATCAGGACCTGATCTACAATCAAAACCAGCAGCAGAATTAGAAGCAGAATCCAAAATAAAATCAAAAATGACCTTAGGAGCTGAGAAAGAGGAAATACTGAAAAATAGTTTAGTGTCAAGAGGTAAACAGAATGCTACTACCAAAAGGGATCCTCTTAGGAATTTTACCCCATCAACGTAGGTATAAAAAACAATTAGATGGGGAACGTTAATTTTTTAGGATCCATAAATTTCAGAATTATTACTTTCCTATTCTAAACATCTTTGTACCGCATGTCGAACATATTCCTTGTGTTGCTGGTTTTCCATTTTTCATTGTTATCTTTTTTTCATCATTCATAATCCTTTTTTGTTTACACTTTACACAGTATCCTTCCATAAAAAATAGATTTTCACGTGTGAATAAAAACATTGTGCAGGAGGCCTTTTTTTGGTAAAAAAAACGTGAGGATTATTATTCCAATTAGGAAAACTATATAAATTTTAAAATCCTACTGTACTTCTTAGCTACATACAAGCCAAAAAATGCTATCGAAGAGTTTTGATTCGTGATATTCTAATAACTTTGATTTGTTTGCTCTGCTTACGATAACTTGTGTGCTCCAAATATGGACAGCATTTTGAAAATTTATAAGTAATCTCAAACTTCGTTCATTGTTAAATGAAAATTACCGTAATCGGAGCCGGGCGTGTAGGCTCTTCTGTGGCCCTAAATTGCTCGATAAGAGAATTGGGTGATGTGACGCTTCTTGATATTGTCGAAGGTCTTCCTCAAGGCGAGGCAATGGACATTAACCATCAACTTGCTGAACGAGGAATAGATTTCACAGTTAGTGGCTCTAATAACTATGAGGACTTAAAAGGATCCGAATTTGTAGTAGTTGTGGCAGGGGTGGGTAGAAAGCCCGGTATGACGCGTATGGACCTGCTTAAAACAAACGCTGACATAGTAAAGGGAGTATGCAATAAAATCAAAACATATGCTCATGATTCTAAGATTATAGTAGTAACAAATCCGTTAGACCCATTGACATATCTAGTAATCAAATCACTGCAAGGACAACGAAACAAGATAATGGGGATGGGGGGAATGTTAGACCTGTCTAGATTTAAGGAACACATCAGTACGGTAACTAAAATATCTCGAGAATCCATTCAGGCAATGGTCATAAGTGAACATGGTGAGAATATGCTGCCTCTTGTTAGATTCTCCAGCATGGGTGGCATACCATTAACTGAATTCATAACACCAGAACAATCAGAAGATCTTGCCACAAAGACAAAAAAGATAGCAGCTGTAGTAATTTCTTTAAAAGGTGCTACTGTTTATGCTCCCGGAAATGCTGTCTCAACTATGGTTGAGAGCATCGTAAAGAACAAAAGGACAATACTTCCTGTGTCAGCCCTGCTTGAAGGAGAATATGGATATAGTGACGTTTGCATTGGGGTACCATGTGTACTTGGAAATGAAGGCATCGAAAAAATAATCGAGTTAAAACTAAATGGAAATGAACTAAAGGTCTTTGACCTAGGAATTCAGAGCGTAAAAAGCGCAATAAAGAGCTTTTCACTATGACTTGTTTTACCTTAGAATCCACAAAAAAATAAAATGAAATCGTAAGGAAATGGAAATTAAGAAAATTTTAGAAAAATTAGCCCGTGGCCAAATCACAGTCGCCAAGGCAGAACAGGAATTACGACTGTATTCAATCGAATATGTGGAAAATAACTTGGCCAAAATAGATCCACTACGAGAGGCTAGAAGTGCAAAACCAGAGGTAATTCTTGCTCAAGGAAAGCAGTACAAAGACCTTTTTAAAATTACAAGAGCAACTGTAACACGGAAAAAATTTGCTGTAATAAGTAAAGTGAGTCCAGAGTACATGAAAAAAATATGTACAGAATTTGAAAAACAAGAGTTCAAAATTTACAGAGGAATCAATACTCTACTAATTTCCAGCAGACAACATAAATTTCCCAAAAAAAATGGCAGAGTGGGAGTACTTTGTGCTGGAACATCAGATATCAAAATTGCCGAAGAAGCGAAAATTATGGCAGAAGTGATGGGCAGCAAAACCGTAATTGAATATGATGTCGGGATAGCTGGTATTCACAGAACAATAAAGGCAGTTGCCAAGATGATAAAGTCTAATGTTCACGTTATAGTCGTAGTAGCTGGTATGGAAGGTGCACTTGCTTCTTTTGTTTCATCGGTTAGCGATATACCAGTTATAGGAGTTCCCACGTCAATAGGATATGGATATGGCTCAGATGGAATTGCAGCACTGGCTTCGATGCTCCAAACTTGTTCTATGGGAATGACTGTTGTAAATATCGATAATGGCATAGGTGCTGGCGCTTTTGCAGCAATGGTAGCGAACAAGATGTCAAATGAATCCAAAAACAGCGATAATGAAGATTTATAAGTAATTCATATTCTTGTCAATTTTATAAATAGGATAGAAGATAGGTGAGTTTTTAGTTTATGGTTTATACTTCGACATTTAGGAGAATAAGGGAGAGAAAAACTAACTACAGGAAAAGGGAGAAATTGCTTGTAGGTAAAAAGGATTTTGTAACAGTTAATGTGAGTGATCAAAACATCTCGGCGCAGTTAATTAGACCCGACCTTCTGGGAGATAAAGTAATGGCCTCTGTACATAGTAACGAACTTCTGTCATACGGATGGAAAGGTTCACGTAAAAATATTCCATCATGTTATCTTGTTGGTCTCTTATTAGGTAAAAAATGTCTTCAAAAGAAAATTTCTAGTGCAATTTTGTATATTGGCAAGAGACATTTTACTACGAAAATTGCGGCATGCTTGAAGGGTTTATCGGAAGCTGGCCTGGAACTACCTTTTACAGAAAATATTCTTCCTTCTGATGATAGAATTCAGGGAACTCACATAGCTGATTACGCTAAAAAACTAAAAGCAAATGATGACGTATACAAATCAAGATTTTCATCCAACTTGGGTTCAGGACTGGAACCTGAAAAATATCCTAGTCATTTTTCAGAAGTAAAGGATAAAATAGTTAACGATAAGGTTGAAAAAGGAAAGGAATCTGAAAAAACACCGAAAACTACTGCTAAATCTAAACCAAAATCTAAATTGTCCAAGAAAAAAGGAGATTCGAAATGAGTTTTTCAAGAAACGAACAGGCTACAGTATGGAAGCCTCGTACGACTCTAGGACAGATGGTAGTTGAAAATAAAATAAGTTCAATGGAACAGATTTACGAAAATGGTATGCGTATTCAGGAATCTGAAATAGTAAAGCACTTGCTTCCGGACATAAAGAGTCAAGTAGTACACGTTGGAATAGTCCAGAAACAAACTGACGCTGGTGAGATGACCAGATTCAGTGCCCTAGTTGCTGTCGGCAATGAAGCAGGATGGTTTGGAATAGGAATGGGCAAGGCTTCACAAATGAGGATTGCAATTGACAAGGCAACAATTAATTCATATCTTCATATAATTCCAGTAAAACTTGGTTGTGGCAGTTGGGAATGCCGATGTACACAACCACATTCTATACCCTTCAATGTTAGAGGAAGAGGCGGAAGTGTAAAAGTAGAGATTCTGCCAGGACCAAGAGGACTTGGCCTTGTTGCAGGTGAAAATATCAAGAATCTATTAAAGCTTGCAGGAATTAAGGATGCATGGACAAAATCATTCGGATCCACTAATACAATGACTTCTACTGCGATGGCAATTTTTCACGCATTAAACTCGACGTATATTACAGGATGAAAAATGGCATTTTTAGTAGTTAGAATGAGAGGAACCGTAAATGTCCCGTTTTGGGCATTGACCACCTTACAAAATCTCTATTTGAACAAAAGGTTTTCGGCTACTCTAGTACCAGAAACTTCGGATTACTTGGGAATGTTAAGGAAAATCAAGGAATGGGTGGCATGGTCAAAGGCAGATTCAGAAATCGTAAAAACGCTGATTGAGAAAAGAGGCAAAAAGATAACTCAATTAGATTCAGAGAAAGAAGGAAAGAAAAAAGATGAATACAAGGGAATTGATGAATTAGTAAATGTTATTGTTAACGACAAGATAAAATTTTCAGACCAAAATAATATTAAACCTTGGTTTAGTTTGAATCCCCCCCGGGGAGGTTTTAAAAAGAAAAGCAAAAAACAATTCACAGATGGCGGTATCCTCGGGAATAACAAAGATTTACTTGGAATTGTAAAAAGAATGGTTTAGTTTGATTGTACAATATACGAGTTTTACATTTATATTTACACCTTCTCTTTGATTCTATAAGGTATATCGCACATGGCAACTAGGTTTAGAAAAAGCAGAAGACAGCGAGGTACAAGGTATTGCGGTTGGGGTCAGATAGGCCAAATAGACAATCTGGTAGCCGGGGAGGAATTGGCGGCGGTGGAAAACATAAACATTTTTGGATAAGGACAGTAATCGAAGAACCCGACCATTTTGGGCATGATACTCTTAATTCATATAGTCAATTTTTGGTTAAAAAATGGATAAATCTAAGAGATTTGAAGAATCTGTCTTTGAGACATCCTCATAAAAAAGACGAAAAACCTTTTCTAGATCTTGGGTCATTGGGAATTCAAAAACTCTTGGGCGGCGGAAATATCAGTGAAAGTTATATTATTAAAGTAGCACAAGCATCTGCTAGTGCTAAAAAGAAAATAGAATCCGCAGGAGGGAGCATAATTTCAAATGAGCACAGTGCACAATGAAAGCATAATAAGATCAGTAATCAAAAAAGTCTCAGCTTATATTCCTCAAGTAGAGAAACCTAAAAAGAAGATTGGACTTAGTGAAAAATTCATATGGTGTGGAATTGCGCTTTTCGCATATCTTGTAATGGGTCAAATCCCACTATATGGAGTAACAGACTCTCCAAAATTTGATTTTTTGGCGTTTGCTAGGGTTATTTTCGCGGCACAACAAGGAACATTACTCGAATTAGGAATCGGACCCATTGTAACTGCTGGTCTATTGATGCAATTATTAAAAGGATCAGAATTAATAAAATTAAATTTTAAGGATCCTGATGATAGATCTCTATTTACTTCTGCAACAAAGATTGTTACACTTATAGTAATAATTGCAGAAGGGTCCTTGTATGGTGTCAGTGTATATGGAGGTCTGCTTTCGCATCCCAGCCTAATTCCAGTGTTAATTGGGCAACTTATAGGAGCTAGTGTTGTTGTAATGTTTTTAGATGAACTCATTCAGAAAGGATGGGGTCTCGGTTCTGGTATCAGTCTTTTCATTATGGCCGGTGTAGCTCAGGGAATTTTGTGGAGTTTGTTCAGTCCGCTTCCAGTACCTGGCGCTACTGAACCATCGGGTATACTTCCATACATTATTGATTCTGCTACACATGGAGACCTTTCTAATGTGTTATTTAGAAGTGGTCAGCTGCCAAGTGTTTTCGGTCTAATAGTTACTTCATTGGTGCTATTGGCTCTTGTTTATACACAAGGTATTCATGTGGACATACCAATAGTGTCAACCAAGTATAGAGGATTTACTGCAGTATATCCCATAAAATTACTTTACACATCTAATATTCCAGTTATCCTAGCGTCAGCTCTACTCGCAAATGCTGTTTTCATGGGGCAGATGCTATGGGCAAACTATAATCCTGAGAATGCCAATCCATTGTTTAATTTGATAGCTCAATTTGATCCGCGGCAATCCCAGTCGCCGACAGGTGGAGTTTTGTATTATATTACAGCTCCGAGAAGCTTTGAACATTCGCTTCAAGATCCTGTAAGAACTGCTGTCTATATTGTATTTCTGACAGGAATTGTTACTGTATTTGGCCGTCTGTGGGTTGAGCTAGGTGGTCTATCTGCAAAAGCAGCTGCGAAAAACCTGTTGGATGCTGATGTACAGGTCCCGGGTTTTAGACGAACGCAAAGCTCGGTACAAACTCTGCTTAACAAGTACATACCGGCTGTAACAATAGCGGGTGGAATAGTAATTGGATTACTGGCATCAGTGTCAAATGTTTTGAGCGTTTTTGGTACTGGAATTGGGATCTTACTTATGGTCGACATTTTGGTTAATTATTATAACTTGCTCATCAGAGAACAAGTAGACATTCATATGCCCAAACTGGCGGCACTCCTTGGAAGAACCTAAGCGAACTAAAGTTATAATTGTTGGTATTCCAGGTGTAGGAAAGAGTACAATAATTTCTAATGCTACCACTGCGTTACAAAATATGGGAACATCTGTCACGACTGTGGTTTTTGGATCCGTAATGTTCGAAGAAGCTAAAAAATTGGGAATAACAGATAGAGATCAGATGAGAAAGCTCTCAATTGATGTGCAACAAAAATTACAAAACAAGGCAGCCGATCTTATCTCGGCTCGAAGAGAATCGATAGTTGTCGTTGACACTCATCTTTTTATAAAGACATCATCGTGTTATTATCCTGGATTGCCTATGAATTTAATATTAAAACTAAATCCTGACAGACTGATTCTAGTCAGTGCAAATTCGGAAGAAATTCTCAGGAGAAGAAAAGATGACAATTCTCGAACAAGGGACATGATATCTGATAATGAAATCAAAAGGGATATTGATGTTTCCCTGTCAATGATTTCATCTCTTTCTATTTTGACAGGGGCGCCCTTCGAGATTATTCATAACCATGATAACAAGATAGATTCTGCTACCTCTCAATTGGTAGAATTACTAAAAAAATCTGCTTAACTGATAAATATCCAAACATGGGGTCCATAGATATGAATATTGGGCCGACAATATCAAATTAGATAAAGGGAAAAATATTTGAAATTAAATGATATTCGGGATATAAGTGTAGTAATATCTGGGAGTGCTGCTGTTGGCAAGACTACACTGGCTGATGCTCTTGCAAAGGAATTTGGATTTAAATTGTATAACGGCGGAGATATACTTAAGGAAATTGCACGTCAACAGGGTCATACAATATCAGGAAATGATTGGTGGGACTCCGACGATGCAGTAGGGTTCATGAAAGAAAGAAGGAAAAACCCCGACTTTGACAAACAAGTAGATGAAAGACTGATTAAAATCGCTCAAAAAGGTAACGTTATCATAACCAGTCATACACTTCCTTGGTTAACTTCCGAACCAATTACTTTTTGGCTCAGTGCAACTCAGGAGAAGAGATCTGAAAGGATGTCAAAACGTGACAACATTTCGTTATCGGAAGCTCTTGATATTGTAAAGATACGAGATAGGGAAAATAAGAAGATATATAAGAATATTTATGGTACACAATTCGGAGAAAACAAGGATGTTTTTGATTTCATAATTAATACTGAGTTGTTGACTCTTGAATCACTGGTTTTTTTGTGCAAGGAAATCATCAAGAAGATGAAAGTTCAGTAGTTTAGAAGGGACATGATATGACATTAAAACTTGATACCTTGGAGATAATAAACGATGACGTTACTAGCGAAAAGTTTGGTCATTATCCCGAGAAAAGACCCATAGACGTTCTTTTGGATAATGGCATTATTTTATTAGATAAGCCTTCTGGTCCAACTAGCCATGAAGTAGTTGCTTGGACAAAGAGGATTCTGGGGATTCCAAAAGCAGGTCACAGTGGAACACTTGATCCGGGTACTACGGGTCTCCTGCCCATTGGGCTTGGTGATGCCACAAAGGCACTATCAATACTTCTTTTGGGACCAAAGGAATACTATGCTATTGCAAGAATTCACAATCAAAGCAATCTTGCAGAAATAGACCGAGTGCTTGATAAGTTTAAAGGAGAGATTTACCAAAGGCCTCCGCAGAGATCTTCAGTCAAGAGATCTACTCGCATTAGAAAAATATACGAATTAGAAAGAATGGAAAGTGCTGATAATATTCTATTGTTACGCATATTATGTGAAGCAGGTACGTATATTAGAAAATTGGTGTATGATGTAGGTGAGGTACTTGGAACAGGAGCTACAATGTTCGAACTGCGGAGAACAAGAGTAAGCTTATTCTCAGAATCCTCGGATAAACTGATAAGATTGCATGATTTGGTAGATGCAATTGAAACTTATAAAGAGACAAAGGGAGAAGAAAAAATTCGTTCAATTATAAAACCAATTGAGATAGCACTAGATGGGATAGCCACAGTTGCAGTAAAGGACTCTGCTGTTGATGCATTGTGTCATGGTGCACAAGTCGCCATTCCTGGGATAGTGGCTTTTGATAAAGGCGTGAAGAAAGGGACCTTGGTTGCAATTTATACATTAAAGGGCGAAATTATTGCATTAGGTGAAGCGAATATGGATGCTGAAGAAATACGACAAAATGATAAAGGTATTGCCTTCACAATTAAGCGATTGATAATGAAACCTAACATTTACCCACGTGGATGGAAAACCAGTAAAAACCTGAGTAAAGAAAAAAATTAGGTTAAAAAACCAAAAAAAAGGATAGTTTGTTGTTTATGTCACGTTAGTACTTTAAGATTGTGTTATTTGCTAGCATGCGCTACCCGTAGACTATTGATCTCCGGATTAGTCGCTTGCACCGCTATTGTCATCCTCAGAACCGGCTTCATCTGGAATACCTGTAATATTGGACGCATTGAGCATTCCTGGTGCTTGTGCAGCTGTAGCATTAGTGGCATTTGTAATTGGTGGCAATGGTGGTTCCTCTCCTGTATCCGCCTGTTGCCCTTGATCTCCAGTTGATCCTTGTTCATCTCCTGATTGTGACTGTTGCCCTTGATCTCCAGTTGATCCTTGTTCATCTCCTGATTGTGACTGTTGCCCTTGATCTCCAGTTGATCCTTGTTCATCTCCCGTAATGGCACTTGTCACATTTGGCTCTGTTGCACTTGTTGCGTTAGTAATATTAGTTTGTTCTTCTCCAGTATCAGCCTGTTGTTCATCTCCTGATTGTGACTGTTGCCCTTGATCTCCAGTAACATCTGTAGCATTAGTTGCATTAGCATTCTCTTTTGCCGCAGCTGATTGATCTTCCTCATTTCCTGTCGCTCCACCAGTAACATCTGTAGCATTAGTTGCATTAGCATTCTCTTTTGCCGCAGCTGATTGATCTTCCTCATTTCCTGTCGCTCCACCAGTAACATCTGTAGCATTCATACTTGTTGCATTAGCATTCTCTTCTGATGTTGCGTTAGCTAGTGGGACTTCGTCATCTTCTTCAGATGGTGCAGTTGTAGTATTTACTACAACGGATTCAATTTGTTTAACTTCTTCCGGAGTTGCGAGTGATAATATTGATTTGTTATCATTCGCGCTAGATGTCAACTTTTCAAGTACATCAGTTGGAGCAAGGCCAACGCCGGTGCTATTCTTCAAATCATCATCAACAAATTTTATGATTTTTGTGGAATTTGCAGGAAGTACTTCTAATATTTCCGTTCTATTGCCAATTGACAGTGCGTCGCTATCGGGATCTTTGACCAATGTTTCTTTTGGTAACTCAGCTACTGTAGTAGCATCTGCTGGCGGAGGTGGAGGAGCTGCTCCATCTTCACTTTTTGGCGTAAAACCTGGAGTTTGACCATCAAATGCGGGAGTTTCTGAATCTGTTGTATTTGTTGTATTTGCACCTTGACCAAAAACTACTTGACTTTGCGTCGGCACTACGATAAATAACGCTGATGCCAGTAATAATAAACCTACAAAACCGTATTTTAGGAGCTTCATTTCAAGACATTCATTTAACATGTTAACTATAATTTAAACAATGCTAATAAGATTTGTGGATTTGGAAAATATATTAATTCACTAGAGGATTTCTATAGTATTCATAAATCTAGGGTCGATAAGTAAAGGTAGTGGATAGATCTAATTACTTGACTGTAAATAAAAAGCGGTGAAATGAAAAAAGATTGAAAAAGATTAAAAATTTAGAAATCTTCGCAATTTGATTTCTTTGTGTCACCTTGAGATGGATGGTAATCTAGGATAATATCGTCTCCACTACCACAATCAAATTTATCCGCTCCCGAACCTCCTCTAAGTACATCATCATCTTTTCCACCAAAGAGTTTGTCATTTCCTTTTCCGCCTGATAGTCTATCATCTCCGCTTCCTCCTGCTATGTTATCCTTACCTGCGAAGCCTTTCAGTTTGTCATCACCTTTTTCTCCATAGAGCCAATCATTTCCTCTATTTCCTCCAATCCAATCATCTCCTCGACTTCCAAAAATGAAATCATTGCCTCTATTTCCTTCTATTATGTCATTTCCTTTTCCTCCTGTTATATCATCGTCCCCGCTATTACCTTGAATCACATCGGTATTTCTTCCACCATAAATGGTGTCATCACCGCCATTTCCTTCAACTATGTCTTCACCATCTCCTGCCAATATGAAATCATCGCCAGAGTTTCCAATAATATTGTCCTCTCCATCATGTCCATACAGGTTATCTTCTCCAGATTTTCCCCACATTACGTCATCACCACCCAATCCCCAGATACTATCATCATCATCTGTTCCAGGGAGAATGTCGTCATCATCACTTCCTACAATATTGTCCGCCCATGCACTAGAAATAACTGATGGAGATAGTGCAGCCATGATCACCGCAATTAAAGCAACAAATATTTTTTTACCGTTGATAATCTTATAGTACATCTCTTATCTAGAACTAGCAGGAATGCTAATAAGATTTGTGGATTTGGAAAATATATTAATTCACTAGAGGATTTCTATAGTATTCATAAATCTAGGGTCGATAAGTAAAGGTAGTGGATAGA
>Ga0193715_1000002_pt1 | contig 75710 bp, 63 predicted proteins | sample U2m2metaG_FD_143040 | JGI IMG/M metagenome (GOLD analysis project Ga0193715, IMG submission 143040) | Soil microbial communities from a riparian zone of the East river system, Colorado, United States - U2m2 | ecosystem: Environmental > Terrestrial > Soil > Riparian zone | place: USA: East River... | reverse complement strand
TCGCTGCATTGAAATGGAACCCTCTTGTGTTTATGGCGCTGTGCAGCGTGACGGCATTTGATCTCTATGCCTTTGCCACGTTGGCAACGCGCGGGCCGCGTTTACGGATCTGTTTTTATAATCAAGCGGCGAAAACATTTGTGCGCGGCGCGGTCATCGCGGCGCTGGTGTTAAACTGGATTTATCTCCTAATGCACTGGCGTAATTTTTAGCCTCGGCGTGGTATCCGCCCGCTGTAGCCGAGGGCGTTGACCTCGGCGATGTGTTGTAGCGTTGATTTTTCAAGCCGAGGTCAGCGCCCTCGGCTACAGCCATGCTGCTCATGGTCACGACTGCGCCAATTGGTATTTGGCAATCCCTAATTGCAAATCTACGCTCGCACCATGCGAATTCTGGTCACTGGCGGGGCGGGTTTCATTGGCTCCCATCTCGTTGAACGCTTGCTCGCGAGCGGGCACACGGTAGCAATCCTCGATGACTTCAACGATTTTTACGATCCCCGAATCAAGCATTCAAATATCGCCGGTTTCGCCGAAGATGTGACCGTTCACCATCTCGATCTTCGAGATGACGCGTCGGTGCGGAATCTGTTTCACCGCGAAAAATTTGAGGTCATTGCGCATTTGGCCGCTCGCGCCGGCGTTCGGCCATCGATTCAGTATCCCCAGCTCTATTACGATACGAACGTCACTGGGACATTGCATCTGCTCGAAGCCTCCCGGGTGACTGGTGTTGAAAGATTTATCTTTGCCTCCAGTTCGTCGGTTTACGGCACCTCGGAGATCGTGCCGTTTTCTGAAGATCAACATCTGACCCAAACACTCAGTCCGTATGCCGCGACAAAAATTGCCGGTGAATTTCTTTGCTCGACTTACTCACACCTTTACCAGTTGCGTGTCGTGGCGCTGCGTTATTTCACTGTGTACGGTCCGCGGCAAAGGCCCGATCTGGCGATTCATCAATTCACGCGGCGCATTCATGCAGGGCAGCCAATCGAGCAATTTGGCGACGGCGCAACGCGACGCGATTACACTTATATTGATGATGTAATTCAGGGAACGATGGCCGCGCTCGAATACGAAGGACCGCGCTTCGATATCTTTAATCTGGGTGAGAGCGACACGATTCAGTTGAAAGACCTGATCGTTGCGATCGAAAACGCGCTCGGGAAAAAAGCCAAGATTAACCAGCTGCCGGAGCAGCCGGGCGACATGCCCCTGACTTGCGCGAATATCTCCAAAGCAAGGGAACTGCTCGGTTACAATCCAACCACCAAATTCAGCGAAGGCCTGCCTAGTTTTATCGATTGGTTTTTGCGAAGCCAAACAACGGCGCGCACAGAGTGACGCGCCCTACCAACTAAGGACCCCGCATCCGTTAGGTAGGGCGGGCAGTCCTCTGCACGCCGTTATTACCATTTCGCAGACATCTGTTGTAATCTTCGTTGTGATTTCGAGTCTGCCATTCGATCAACGTGCTTGCTTTATTGCAGGCCAGGCGAAATCAGGCACCACGCTCTTGGTGGCATTGCTCGATAATCATCCGCAGTTACTCGTGTTGCCGGAAGAAACCGCTTATTTCCCAACCGTTCTTACGAAATATGCGCCGCGCGGTCGTCGCGCGCAGTTTGATTACCTGACCAAACAATCACTGTCGAACGTGCTCTTCGGCGGGCCATGCAAATGGGGCAAGCGGAACTATGCGACTTTCCCGCGCGAGAAATTTCTGGAGACGTTCGAGCGGGCGGCATTTGATCCTGCAAAGGTACAGGAAGATCTGCTGGTACTAATGGTTAAGGCATACGCGGCAGCCCTGGAGCGTCCGCTCGACTCCATCGGGCGGTGGGTGGAAAAAACTCCTGCCAATCGCAATCACATTTCAGAAATTCTGCGGCGTTTTCCCCACGCGAAAATTCTCGTCACAATGCGTGACCCGCGCGCCATTCTTGCGGCGCAAATCTCGCTGGAGAAAACAAGGCAGACGGGAAGGTTCTCGACTTATTATGTGATTGCCCATTGGCTGGTCGCTGCCACACTGGCACGGCGTGTGCGCGATCGTGAAATTCCGGGCTTTGTAGTGCCGTATGAGCAATTGGTCTGCGAACCGGCCAGGACAATGGAAAAGGTCTGCGCTTACCTCGAGATCAATTTTGACCCCGAAACGGTGCTGACACCGACAAAGGTGGGCCACTTTTGGAGCGGTAACTCAGCGGCGCGCATCAACTTTTCGCAGATCAGTCCAGAACCGGCAACGCGCTGGCAGCGGGAACTATCCGAAGACGAAATCGGCTGGGTGGAATGGCACTGCCGCGATCTCATGCCGGAATTTGGGTACGAACCAAAATTACACGGACGTGAGCTGCGGTCATTCGTGCGCCCGATACGCGGTGAGCGCCCAAGGGAATATGCGAAGTCGCGGCTCTACTCGATCCGGGACGCATTGACGAAATCCAAATGACCAATGATAAGATGGCAAACGGTCAGAATGCTCGGTTTTCTTTTGTCATTCGAGCTTTGTGCCTCCTTCGTCATTTCTAATGCCCGCTTGCAAACCCGCCCGAAGCACGCCATAATCCCGCGAGATGTCGGGATTCTTGTTCGGTTTTCCGAGCCTCCGTTTTCTACGACGATTCAGATTTTTCGATACCACGGTGCGGAGTTTTGCGCCCTGGCTGCTTCGTTGGTTGAGTGCGCAGGCTCGCCGTTCAAAACAAGTCCAATCCCGGCTCGACGAGGCGGAGTTTCCAACGGCGTCGCAGAGTGCCTTGTTTGAATGGGCTCTGAGTGATTGGCGCGCTGCGGACGGTGCATCGCTCGATGCGCTCCGCCAATTGAACAATTGGACTAAACGTAAGGACCACCATGAACTCTTATTCAACTGGGAGACGCTCGCACCGTTCGCGCGGTGGCTCCCGACGCCGTGGCAACAACCCTGCGCGTCGTCAGCGAGAAGAAACGAAGCAGCAAAAAATGACATTCTGGCAACGGATTGCCGCATTTTTTGGAAATGGCGCAACGAAGGCCGAAACAACCGTGCGCAATGGCGCGCAGTCTTCGCGACCAGCACGCAAACCTGAACGGATCGAAGTTAGTTCGCCGCGTCTGTACGTTGGTAACTTGTCTTTCGACGCAACCGAGAGCGATCTTTTTGAATTGTTCAACGGCGTCGGACATGTTCAAAATGCGGAGGTCGTAAGCTACCGCCATAACCAACGCTCAAAAGGTTTCGCATTCGTACAGATGCAAACCGTCGAGGAAGCGAAGCGCGCCGTGGAAGAATTGCACGATAAGGAATTCCTCGGCCGCAGGTTGGTAGTGAGCGGCGCCAAATCCGGCGAGCACCGGGCGCGCTGACAACCGCGATTATTTTATCGGGAGGGCACGCGCCTTGTACGCGGCTCTCCCGATTTTTTTGGAGTGATGGCGCGCATTTGTCAATTAAGCCACCATCGGGCCTGCCCAATTTGGACAGGCAACGTCTCTACCTTTTGATCTCCAGATATGTTCGCGACTGGACGCGATTAGTCCCAGGCTGCAATTCTTCGATGCGCATTTGTTTTAAGAACCAGCGACCTTCAATCTTCTGCGCGGAAACGACTTCGAAACGCTTGGCCAACTGAGCATTCCAATCGTACCCCTCCATGCGCATGAGCGCGCCACTCGCCTTGTCTATCCACAGTAGCACGTTGGAATATTGCGATTCGCGCGAGGGCGCGCGCAGTTGCAGCTTCCAGCAATTGCGAGTGCGAACATTTTCCTCACCTAAAACGCGCGCGGCCGGCCAGTAGAGAAATTTGAACGCCAGATCCTCATAAGTCACACCGGTACCGCGAATTTTTTGCTTGAGCTTGGAACCGGCAAATTGTTCCGTCCCCTCGCCAGTCACCAGATCAAGGCGCGAGCTCTTTTCGCCGAGACGCAATTGCAAAACTTCATCGGGGTTGGCGAATGAATAGCGGATCAGCGGTCCGATTTGGATCAGGTGAAATGGAATCACAATATTATCCTGGCGAAGTTGTCCCTGAAGATCGATTTCCTGTAGCGACTCCATCATTCGCACCGAGGCGAGAATGTCTTTTGCGGAAGGCGGGGACTGCGCATGCGCCGACAAGAGTCTCAACAAAGAAACGACCAAAGCGAAATGACGAATGACGAATGACGAACGCGACGCCCGATGCTTTCGTTTCGACATCTGGGCTTGGAAATTCGTCGTTCCTGGGTCCTTCGTCATTCGAACTTCGTCATTGTAATGAATTTGTTTATTACAAGCTAAGGATTAGAGCTTACGCGGCGCTTTTTCCCGATGGATCAAATCCTCTTTCATTCTATTAATCAACAATGGACGAGTCCGGCGTTTGACTTGTTCATGGCGGCGTTGAGCGATAGCGAGATTTGGGAACCGTTGTTCATTGCGATCGGAGTGAGCGCGCTCTTTCTTGGGGGATTCAGAACGCGTGCGTTCGTCATCTGTCTGGTCTTATCCCTGTTGATCACGAATCCGCTCATCGGTGTGTTAAAATCAGCGGTGGATCGTCATCGGCCTAAACACGTACAAACTGTGCGAATGATCGAGTTGCAAAAGGCGAATCCGAAGTTTCTTGCCCTGTTCAAAACGGCAATCATCCGGTTTTCCGATTCCTCCGATCGCAACCGATCGGGACCCTCGTTTCCCTCAGGACACGTGATGAACAACAGCGTGATTGCCGTGTTTTGCACACTGTTTTATCGACGCCTCGGCTGGCTTTACTGGTTGGTCGCCTTAGCCGTTGGTTATTCGCGAATTTATCTGGGTTCACACTGGCCCAGCGATGTAGTCGCCACGTTCTTTCTGGCAGGGGGTGAAACACTGCTCTTGCTCGGCTTGTTTGAATTGATTTGGAGGAGCGCAGGCCGAAAATGGGCGCCGCAGATCTTTGCGCGCCATCCAAGTTTGATTGCCAGGCCCGATGGCAGGGCGCGATCGCCGGACGCGGCACCACGACACTCGGTATGAGCACAACACGCGCGGTGTGGCTCTTCGTTGTCATTCTGACGGTGATTCGATTGTCGATACTGGCAACGACCGATCTCGAATTTGACGAGGCACATTACTGGATGTGGTCAGAACGACTGGCTCCGGCCTATTTCAGCAAAGGCCCAGGCATCGCATTTGCTATTCGCGCAAGTACTGCGGTTTTTGGAGCGAACGAATTCGGAGTGCGCTTTTTCAGTCCTTTGCTCGCGGCCGGAACGAGCCTGCTCTTGTTTTATTTCGCGGGTCGATTGTTCAATGCCACTGCCGGTCTGTTAGCCGTCATCGCGTTAAACGTTACGCCGATTTTTAATATTGGCGCTTTCTTGATGACGATTGATGCGCTGTCGATTTTTTTCTGGCTAGCGGCAATGTTCACTTTCTGGCTTGCGTTAGAAAAAAGTGCGCGGTTCTCGTGGTATTGGCCATTGACCGGATTATTGATCGGCCTCGGGTTTCTCTCCAAATACACTAACGCCCTGGAGCTCGTTTCGATTGTGTTGGTGCTGGCCCTGGCGCCTCGGTTCCGACACGAATTCAAGCGTCCGGGATTTTATCTGTTATTCAGCATGTTCGCTCTCTGCACGGTGCCGCCGATAGCGTGGAACGCACAACACGCGTGGGTCACGCTTGCGCATCTGCGCTCCCGGGGAGGCATCGAGCATGGCTTTGGGTTACATCCTGTCGAAGTTCTTTCGTTTATTGGCGAACATTTTCTGGCTTATTCGCCATTCCTGTTCCTGGCATTAGCGTGGGGTGTCCTTGGAAGCTGGCGGCGAGTGAACAAGCAATTCAAGGTCCTGTTCCTGATGTGGTTCGGGTTACCGGTATTTCTTTTCTATTTATGTCTTTCCTTGAACAAGGCTGCGGCCCCAAATTGGGATGCGCTCGGCTTCCTCGGTTTTGGGTTGCTGGCAATTTATTACTGGCGGGAGCCTCTCGAGACGAGCGCTTTTCTGCGGTTCGGCGCGGCGATCGCGATATTCGTGGGATTGACCATGAGTATGATCGCGCTCGATACGGACTTGCTGCGCATGGTGGGATACAAGTTACAGCGAAGCGATCCAAGCAACCGGATGCGCGGTTGGAAAAGCGCTACAGGCGCGCTGGAGACGATTCGCGATAATCTCGAAACGAAATTAGGCGAGAAACTTTTTCTTATTGCTGATGCTCGTGACCGCGCCTCGGAGATTGCCTTTTATCTCCAGGATAAGCGCATTGAGGGCCCGGGGCACCCGCCGGCTTACATTCCCGAATCCCAGGACATGGTGAATCAATTCTCATTCTGGCCGCGTTACGATGAGTTTGTGGAGCTAAAGCCAGGAGCCTCTCGATCAGAGGGCGAAGCTTATACCGAAGAAAACGGGATCAATTTGTTCGTGGGACGCGACGCGCTTTTCGTTCGAGACGGCAAAAAGCAACGCGTGCCGCACAATATCAAAGCCGGCTTTCAATCCACGGAACTCATTGGCACGATTCAAGTATCGCGCTTTGGGAAGCCCCTGCGAAGCTGGCAAATTTTTCTCTGTCGAAGCTATCGCACACTTCCGCTATGAACGAGATGACAAGCTCGCCAGCATTCTCCGTGATTGTGCCGCTTTATAACGAGGAAGCGAACTTGCCGATTTTGCAGGAAGAATTGCGCGCTGCACTGAGCGGACTCGATTACGAAATAATTTTTGTCGACGACGGGTCGGTCGATCGCACGCCGGAGCGGATCGAAGCTGCCTCGAATATTCGTCTGATTCGTTTCGAAAAAAATGCGGGGCAGAGCGCTGCCATTTATGCCGGTCTCGCAGCGGCCCGCGGAGCGACTGTGGTCATCATTGACGGCGATTTACAGAATGATCCTGCCGATATTCCAAGGCTTCTCGCTGAGATTACGCACGGCGCCGACCTTGTCTGCGGCTACCGCCTCAAACGTCAGGATACCGTGGTAAAGCGCTTGACGAGTCGGATTGCAAACACCGTGCGTAGCCGCTACACAAAAGACGGGGTACGCGACACTGGTTGCACTCTTAAAGCAATGCGACGCGAATGCATGAGCGCGCTGTTTCCATTCAAAGGCATGCACCGTTTCATTCCCGCGCTTATCAAAGCGGCGGGCTACCGTCTGGTTGAAATTCCGGTGAATCATCGCCCGCGTCGCTTCGGCCAAAGTAAGTATGGTCTCGGCAACCGGGCCCTGCGCGCAACCATCGATATGTTTGGTGTACGCTGGTTGCTGTCCCGGCGATTGAATTACAAGATTCGCGACTAGATGTGACAGACGCGACCAATGCAGAAGCGCATGAGCAACGTGGCAAATCTCGCTTGTCAACTTAGGCGCTCCCGCTAAGCTTGCCCTCCCGTACCGGGAATTCGCATGTCGTTGGCCAATTTACTTTCTGTCGAGCAAATCATCCCTGAGATGAAAGCTACGGAGCGCTGGGCCGCCATCGTTGAGCTGATCGATCTGCTCGTTAGTCTGGGTCAAATCAAACCGGAAGACCGCGATCCCATCCTCGCTTCCCTGAAACAGCGTGAGGAAACAATGAGCACAGGCATTGGATTCGGAATCGCCATTCCTCATTGTTCCTCCGACCGGCTTGAGGAAGTAGTGGCCGCGTTTGGAAGATCGACGACAGGCATCGAATTTGACGCGCTCGACAACGCGCCGGTCAAGTTCGTCGTGCTTTTCATCGTCCCGAAAAATCAATTTCAAACGCATCTGCGCACGCTAGCTTCAATCGCAAAATTTCTGAACGATCGCTCTGTCCGCGAGAGCCTGGCCAGCGCAAAATCCGCCGAAGAAATTTTGTCGATCTTTCGCGATCGTTCGTAACTTGTAGTCGTCGACCTCTGGGCGACGCGCCACGCGGGCGTATTTTACATCAGCGTGGCGCTTCCCACAGGGAAGCGGCTACAGTTTTTCGATGGAGACCTTCCAATCACTTCTCTCAAAGAGGCTGTCGGACGCCATGGCTGCCGCCGGGTTGCAGGACGGAGGTGAATTAACGCCAGCAACCGACGGACGCTTCGGCGATTACCAGACAAACGCTGCTCTGGTGCTCGGAAAGCGGCTTGGCGAAAATCCGCGGGAACTCGCGGAGAAAATCGTCGCTCAGCTGAAGGTTGGCGATCTTTGCGAACCGCCCGCGATCGCAGGCCCGGGTTTCATCAATTTTACGTTGCAGCCCGGGGCCGTTGCCGAAAAAACCGCCAGCGTCCTTGGTGATGAAAGACTGGGCATCGTGGAAACAAAATCGCCGCAGCGCATCGTGATTGATTTCGGATCGCCCAACGTTGCCAAACCGATGCATGTCGGTCACATCCGCAGTACCGTTCTGGGCGATGCATTGGCCCGGATGGCAAGGTTTCTCGGGCACGAAGTGATCCGCGACAATCATATCGGCGATTGGGGTACCCAATTTGGAATGGTCGTTTACGGTTGGAAAAATCTCCTGGATCAGCGCGCACTTCAGCAGCATCCCCTGGCCGAGATTGTCCGGATTTACAAGGAGACGAACGCATTGGCGACCAGTGATCCTCAGATTCGCGAAGCCTGTCGTCAGGAACTAGTAAAACTGCAGGCAGGCGACAAGGAAAACATCGACATCTGGAACGAATGCGTCGCCCTCTCCATGCAGGACTTCGAGCACGTGTACGAACTACTCGATATTCATTACGACATCCAGTGCGGCGAAAGTTTCTATAACGATCGACTCCCTGGCATTGTCGAACGCTTGCTCAAATCCGGGATTGCTGAAATCAGCGAGGGCGCGGTTGTCGTTTTTTTTCGCGATATCCCGGAGCTGGCCGACAAACCATGCATCATCCGGAAACGCGACGGCGGATTCAATTACGCCACGACCGATATCGCGACAGTTGACTATCGTCTCGACGATTTGAAAGCGGACAGCGTTTGGTACGTGGTCGGAGCTCCGCAGACCCTGCACTTCAAACAAATTTTCGAGATTGCACGGCGACAGGGCTACCAACCCGATCTTCGACACATTACGTTTGGCAGCATCCTGGGGGAAGATCGCAAATTGATGAAAACGCGTTCGGGCGAAAACGTGCCGTTGCGCGGACTTCTCGAGGAAGCATGCAAGCGCGCGCGCAAGATTATCGATGAAAAAAATCCGGACCTGAGCGAGGCAGAAAAGATCGACGTCGCACAGACAATCGGGATCGGTGCAGTCAAATACGCTGACCTGTCACAGTACCGGATGACCGATTACGTTTTTTCATGGGAGAAAATGCTGTCCCTCCAGGGAAATACGGCTCCTTATTTGCAGAACGCATATGTGCGAGTTCGCTCGATCTTCCGGAAAGCAGGCGAATTTGCTGTAGCCACGCCTCTGTGGGGCGTCGGACAACAGGCAAAGCCCAAACATACGGGGCAGAGCCCCGTGGCTCCAGGACTCACCCTAACGAATCCCGCAGAAATCAATCTTGCCAAACGCCTGTGTCAGTTCGCGGAGATCGTTCCACAAGTACTAAACGATTTCCGGCCAAATATTCTGGCCAATTATCTTTTCGAAGTGGCGAACAGCTTCCATACATTTTACGAAGCCTGTCCGGTCTTGAAATCAGACGAACCGGCACGTGGCTCGCGACTGGCGTTGTGCGATCTCACCGCGCAAGTGCTTTATCGAGGCCTCGACTTGTTAGGTATCAAAGTGCCGGAGAAGATGTAACGGAAAATAACGAAGCCCGAATGACGAAGAACTGGGGGTTGCGTTGCGAGGTTTCGGCTTTCGTCATTCGAATTTGTTTCGTCATTCGTCATTCGGATTTCGTCATTTGAGAGGGTATCGTGACTACGCACGGCATGACAAAAGAGCAACACCCTCGCATTCCCAGTTGCACCTATCGATTGCAATTCAATCGCTGGTTCACTTTTTCGCAGGCACGCGAAGTCGTCGCGTACCTCGATGCGCTGGGAGTCAGTGACGTGTATGCATCGCCGTATTTTCAGGCCAGCCCGGACAGCTTGCACGGCTACGACATCACTGATCACAGCAAGCTAAACATAGCGATTGGCTCACGCCAGGATTACGACGCCTGGATCGCGGAGTTGCATGCGCATTCGATGGGACAGGTGCTCGATTTTGTCCCCAATCACGTCGGGATCGCAGAGCCGCTTAACGAATGGTGGATGGACGTGCTCGAAAATGGGCCGAGTTCGAGATTCGCACCCTATTTCGATATCGACTGGCAGCCGTTGAAGTCTGATCTTCGCGATAAAGTTCTGCTGCCGATTCTGACCGACCAATATGGGCGTGTCCTCGAGCGCGGCGAACTACAAGTGCGCTTTGAGGAGGGAACGTTTTATTTGCTCTACGGCGAGCGCAGACTGCCGATCGCTCCTGGAACATATCGCTACGTTCTGGAAATCGCCTTGCGAAATCTGTCCGAACACAAGGAAGAAGACTTCTACGCGGAACTGCAAAGTATTCTGACGGCGCTCGAATATTTGCCAAAACGCACCGAGACCGACCCAAAACGCATCGCGGAGCGCATTCGCGAAAAAGAAATCATCAAGCGGCGTCTCGAACGTCGTTGCGCCGAGGCACCGCAAGTCCAACAGGCAATTGAGAAGGCACTGGCGCAAATCAACGGCGAACCGGGCGATCCGCGTAGCTTTGATGCGCTGGATGAATTGCTCAATGCGCAGTCCTACCGGCTGGCGTTCTGGCGGGTCGCCGCCGAGGAAATTAATTACCGTCGTTTTTTTGACGTGAACGAACTGGCCGCGATCAGGGTCGAGTTGCCAGAGGTCTTTGACGCCATTCACCGGCTTATCCTCGACTTCGTAAACTCACACGCGGTTACGGGTCTCCGGATCGACCATCCTGACGGTCTTTATCTGCCACGCGAGTATTTTGAAAAGCTTCAACAGCGTTGCGCGAAGGCGCTCGGGACGACTTTGCCGAAGGACGGCCGGGCGATTTACATGGTGGCCGAAAAAATTCTCACCGGCCCCGAAACTCTGCGCAAGGATTGGCACGTGCACGGCACTACGGGGTACGATTTTACGAATCAAGTAGTGCAGTTGCTCGTTGATTCCTCGGCCGAAACGGCAATCACAAAAACGTTTCATCGTTTCATTGGTCACTCGGTACCGTTTGGGCATCTGCTGTATGCAAAAAAGCTGCAGGTCATGAAACTGTCCCTGGCCAATGACGTCGATGTGTTGGGTAACACGGTGGACCGGCTTTCCGAGCGAAGCCGATGGTATCGCGATTTCACGCTCGAGGCGTTGTCGCGCACCGTGCGCGAGACCATTGCTTGTTTTCCGGTTTATCGAACATACCTGGCGCCCGGGCAACCTGTGACGGAAGAAGATCGGCAGATTGTCGAGCGCGCGATCGCTGCAGCAAAGCGGCGCAATCCGGGAATGGAAGAGTCAATTTTTGATTTTCTCCACGACGTATTGCTCTTCCGTTTTCCGCCGAACCTGGATGCGAGGGCGCGCGCCGAACACACTCATTTTGTTCTAAAGTTTCAGCAATCCACGGGACCGATCATGGCCAAGGGACTGGAGGACACCGTGTTCTACATTTACAACCGGCTAACGGCGTTGAACGAGGTGGGTGGCGATCCGCAACAGTTTGGATTGAGCATAGAAGAATTTCACGAACGGAATATTGATCGACAGCGCAATTGGCCGTCGACCTTGCTCGCCACTTCGACACATGACACCAAACGCAGCGAAGACGTGCGCGCACGAATCGTTGTCATTTCCGAAATCCCGGAAGTCTGGCGGCGCTCATTGCAACGATGGCGTGTTGCTAATCGCCGCTGGAAACGAACAATCAATGATGCCACAGCGCCAGACGGGAACGAAGAATATCTGCTTTATCAAACGTTGTTGGGGACGTGGCCGATGCAGGTCAATGGTGAACCGGAAACGACGGCAACGCCGGATTACATCGAACGGATTCAAAGGTACATGGCCAAGGCGCTCCATGAAGCCAAGATCAACACGAGTTGGATACAACCGAATGAAGAATGGGACGCGGCGGTCCGGGATTTCATCGCGAAAGTCCTGGATCCATCGCCGCGAAATAAATTTCTCCCAGCGTTCATTCCGGTCGCAAAGGATGTTGCGCGATTCGGCGCAGTTAATTCGCTTAGCCAAACGTTGCTTAAGCTGACTTCGCCGGGAGTTCCCGATATTTATCAAGGCACCGAAATTTGGGATTACAGTCTGGTCGATCCCGACAATCGGCGCCCGGTCGATTACAAGCGGCGTCGTGAAATGCTGGAATCACTCGCAACAGCTCATCCCCCCGATCTTATGCGCAACTGGACTGATGGCCGCATCAAGATGTTTCTAACGCAGCGGATCTTGCGATTTCGGCGCGAGCACGTCGCGCTTTTCCAACGGGGAGAATATCTGCCCCTGACGCCGGGCGGAGCATTCGCGGAGTGCTGCGTCAGCTTCGCCCGACAGCTTGGGGACCAATGGATTATTGTCATTGCGCCGCGGCTTTCTTCTCGCGTTGGTTTTCCACCGACTGCTGAGATCTGGCAGGACACAACACTGCAAATTCCCGAAACGCTTTCGCTGGAACACGCGCATGACCTCTTTACGTGTCGCCCTATTCCTGCGCAGGATCGGCGGGTGAAACTTGCCCATGCATTGTCGGTCTTGCCTTTTGCCGCGATCACTAATCTGTAGCCACGGCGCTGTGCGCCGTCATAGCTGATGATTCGCGCATTAAACCACCCGCATGGCAGTGGCTACAGGAATCGCTAATGACGCTGGAAAAGATCGAGAATCCACCGCGCGAAATTGGCAAGATTGATCAGCAAATCCGCCCCGAAACCGGCGAACGTAATTTGCGGCGACGCCAGAATGAGCATCACGCTGAGCAGCAGGACGTTCATCAAATAGATCACGACCAGCGAGAAGAACGTACCCTGATCGCTCAGGTCAGTCTGATTTTTCGGGATCATCCAACACGTAAACGTGAAATGGAACGCCCACGTCGCGCCGATCACCGCGTAAAGCCATCGGCCATACGGCTGCATATTTACGAATAGGCTGAGCGCTCCATAGATCCCGATCGCCAGAATGCTGTAGAGTGGAAAAAAATATGGCGCCAGCGCGATCCAGAAGTTGGCCTTGTTGGTAACCACGTGTCCGCCGTCACGGCCAACACGAAACCGGCTTACGCGCCCACCCATCAACCAAACCCACAGCGCGTGGGTCAATTCGTGTCCGAAGACATAAATTAGGATTGGACGCGGAAGACCGAAAAAAGCAATCAGCCACAGAACTGCGCCCAATGAAAAAAACCAAAATTCTTCGCCCGCCCAAAAGCGCTGCGTCACAGTCGCGCGCGCGAAAGCGGTAAAAAATGTCTGACTGAGAATTGCGCAGATCGGGAGAAGAAAAATCGCAAAAACAAATTTTACCCAACGGGTCGGGACCGTGAGCGGATCCGACACGGGGACGAGTGTCCGCGCCCGTGCGACGTTGCGCACAACTTTGCGGCTGCGCTTCGAATTGCGCTTCCCGTGATTGCTTGTCGATTTTCTCTTTTTTGCAGCCAAAGTGCCTGCAGATTACGCAGAGTCGCGCAGCCAAAAGCAAGACCGAACCACCGATTACGCGGATACCACGGATGAATTCCGTCGAGTTTTAATCTTTCTGAACGGAAAGTGTTGGCTTGGACGATGAATTACGCTCGAGCTGCAGCTTCGTCGCAATCTCGTAAAATCGCATGACGTCTTTCATCTGATAAGTGGCACATGAACGATCGACATAGCGTTCGCTCGCAATCTTCTGCCGGTCCCTAAACCAAGTGATAGTGATCTCGTCCTCCGTGGTGCAACCACCGACAGGCCGAGAGCGATAAAACTGAATTAATCTATCCAGTCCTTGGATCTCGCGCGCCGAGAGTGTGACCGAGCGGCCGGCTGAATGCGCAGTAACCGACGTCCCGCGCTCGAAATCGATCTCACACTTTCGATCGTGAAAGCATCCGCGACTGCCGTAGCTGACGTGAATTCGGTCGCCGGGCTGCAACTGGGAAAGCGATACTATTCCCGCAATTGCTGTAGCCGAATTACAGAGAATCAAAACCGCCGCACATGCAACGCGCCGCCTAGGTCGAACTGCAATTGATGAAATCGGCAACCGGAGCGCTCGCTCTGGAACCTGCGCCTCGCGATTTCTCCTTATCCGTGTCATCCGCGTAATCCGCGGTTAAAAATCACGCGCGGCCCATGTAGGCGCGAGTACGCGTGTCGATCTTGATCGTCTCGCCTTCTTTGATGAAAAGCGGAACGTTGATGGTCATCCCAGTCTCGAGCGTCGCCGGCTTGGTCACGTTGCTCGCCGTATCGCCGCGCAATCCCTCCGCGGATTCGGTTACCTTCAGGCTCACCGACGCGGGTAGTTCGACCTCCACCGGTTTGCCCTCTGCGTAGAGGACCTGCACCGAAAGATTTTCCACAAGATAATCTTTTGCGTCTCCGATCAGGTTTTCCTGCAACGTGATGGTGTCGTACGTCTCGGGGTCCATAAAATGGTATCCGTTGCGGTCCTTGTAACTGAATTCGAGCTGTTTTCGCTCGATCTCCACCAACTCCACCTTGTCAGTCGAACTAAAACGAACATCGGCGCTTTTGCCGGTGTTGATGTAACGGATGATGGCCTGGACGAATGCGCGCAAATTTCCGGGCGTGCGATGATGGACTTCGAGCACAATAGCGGCGTTGCCATTGTATTTTATGGCCATTCCTCTGCGAAGATCGTTAGCTGCGGGCATGATTTGTATGAGTGATTAGTTAAAAACGTTACATCATTCCAGCGTAAGCGGCGCAACGTTGACGGGGGACGCGAAGTTTACACCTGACCGATTAGATCGCAACCGATCGAATCAAAAGGTCCAAAAGCCAAGCTCCAAACCCCAATCAAATTCCAAAATTTCAATACCCAAAAGGAGTCCTGCCCTTTGGACGTGCTTTGTGAGTTTGTGATTGGAATTTGTTTGGAGCCTGGCTTTTGGGATTTGGAGCTTTGACGCGGCGCTGGGCCATGGTTCTTAGAGGAGCTTCAGCCGCGTCAAATCCTGGGAATCGACAATCCCGACAGGAACGCTGTCATCATCAACCACGACCAGGTCATCGATGCGGTGGCGCTCGAGGAGATTAAGAACTTCAACCGCGAGTTTATCTTTATGCACAGTCACCGGGTTCAAAGTCATCAGATCTGCAACGAGACGTTCGCCGATCTTCGAATCGAATTGAAAATGCCGCACGAAATCGCCATGGGTAAAAATGCCCAGTAACCTCTGATTTTCGTCGGTTACAACGGCAGCGCCGGCGCGCACGCCGGTCATTGCCTTTAGTACTTCGCGCACAGCTGTATCCGTAGAAACAATGGCCATGGCTTCACGTGGCCGCATGACCTGGTGCACACGGATAAGCATGCTACGTCCGATCATTCCACCGGGATGAAACTTCGCGAAATCCTCCTTGTTGAATCCGCGCGCCTCCAACAAAACCATCGCCAACGCGTCGCCGAGGGCAAGCATCACTGTCGTGCTCGACGTCGGTGCAAGATTTAGCGGACACGCTTCCTGCTCGATGTTCACGTCGAGAAACAGATGCGCGTTCTGCGCGAGCATTGATTTCGGATCGCCGCATATGGCGATAATCCGCACCTGAAAACGAGCGATCGCCGGCAAGACCCGGACCATTTCCTCCGTCTCCCCGCTGGCGCTCAAAGCAAGCACCACGTCGCCATCGGCAATGACGCCGAGGTCGCCATGTAGCGCGTTCGAAGAATCAAGCACCACAGCCGGCGACCCGGTGCTGGTAAGCGTGGCCGCGATCTTTGCTCCGATATGTCCGGACTTACCGACTCCGACCACAACCACTTTGCCCCGCGCATCGACGGTCTCTTTAATCAGTTCAACGGCTCGGGAAAAATTTTCGCCCAGACGTTCCCGCAATCGCTTGAGCTCAAAAATTTCTATATCCAGAACACGTCCGGCCTTTTCAAGATAGTCCATCGACGTATATAATGTGGCCAGGCGTTGTGACGGGCAAGCCCGACTGAGGCGGGTTGCGCGGCTCGAACGAAAGGAAAAAACATGAAAAGATTGATGATCGCAATCATGGCCGCGCTCGTTACAACCGCGTGGGCACAAGAGTTCAGAGCACCAATTGGTCCTCAAAAACCGGTGCGAGCAATGCCTACGCCACCGCCCCTCTTACAACGTCCTCCAGTCCAGGGAGTGATCCCGCGAGGATTAGGCGGTGGCCGCAATCCATTCCAGATGCTTAATCCGTGGGCGCCGGCACGCTACGGCACATGGGTAGAGAGTACATCGTTCGACCCGAATCACCCGGGAAAATGGAACGGTATTAAACTCTTCGAGATTATCTTTTGATTTAGGGTTAGGGAGCGCACGCGACACGGGTGCGCTCCCTAAAGAGATGTGTCGAGTCTGATGTCGTCGACCTAACGTTCGTAACTGACGACTTGGGCCGCTGGTTTGCTCACCTCCAGTTGCGCGCTCACTTTTTGGATTTGTGCGGCTTGCTCTTTGAGCTGCGCTGTGAGCGCGTCCATTCCCCTCTTCTGCTGGGCGATCGTTGACTTCAACTCTGCAATCGTCGCTTGCAAAGTCTCAACTTTACGATTGAGCATGGCTTGATGCTGGCCGCCCAGCAGACTAGCTACCGGCACCCTGTTTCCGGCGGCATCGACGGCGTTCGTGCCTAGCTTTCCATCAGCATCGACCCCCACAATCGTGACGGTGCCGAGATCAACGTCCGCACCGAAAATGTTGTCTATATAGCAGCTGTCATCCACCTCGCCAAAAGCAGTGGAGATACCATCCACTTGGACGCCAATTGCAATAATGTTATTGCCGGTGGTAATACTTTGCCCGGCTAGACGGCCTACGGCCGTGTTGAAACTACCGGTCGACTGGAAGAGCGCACCGACCCCGATAGCCGTGTTGCCGTTGCCTTCGTTGTCACGGAGCGCGATACCACCGATGGCCACGTTGAGACCTCCGGTGGTATTGGTGCTAAGCGCGTCAGCACCGATGGCGGTGTTGGAGTCGCCGGTGTTGTTAAGAAGCGCTCCAGAACCGATCGCAGTGTTACGGATGCCTTCGGTGTTGTTAAAGAGGGCGAACGCGCCATTGGCTGTGTTTTGGTCTCCGATGGTGTTGCTTAAAAGCGCGCCGGCGCCTGTAGCCGTATTTTCGTTTGCGGTGTTGACAAGAAGCGTCCCGGCGCCAAAACCTGTATTGAAGCTCGCGTCGGTGTTGCTCAGAAGTGCGTCGAAGCCAACTGCCGTATTGAATGTACCGCTGGTGAGATTTAAGAGGGCGTTCTGCCCGTCTGCCGTGTTGCCTCCGGGTAAGGCTGGATTGGGCACGGGCGCGAGCGGTGGATTGACTGCTTGCGCCATTGGGCAAAGCGCAAAGCAGCCGATTAGTAGCGCAATGACAAGCCAACCGCGCAGCGAAGATGCATGGTTCGTCCGATTTCCGAGGTTTGCGTTGAACGATGAGGTTGGTTTGAGGATGGTCGTTTTCATGGTGTGGGGATTTTCCTGCTGTTCGTGATTTTTAGAAATACGCAGAATTGCGTACGAATCCTATTGCCCGATGCCGACGTTTTCTGTTAACCAGAGCGACGATGCATTCTGTGCCACAGTCCGGCCAGCGCACGGTAAAGGCGCTCGCTTCGCTAAAATTGACGCCGCGCGAAGCCGAAGTCCTCTTCTGGATTTCACAGGGGAAGAGTAACCACGATATCGGCGTTATTCTGGGCGCAAAGACCGGCACGATTTGCAAACACGTCGAACATATTTTGGGCAAGCTTAATGTGGAAAACCGGACAGCCGCTGCAGTGGTTGCGCTCGAAACCTCTCACTCCGGCGCACCGGAATCCGAAAGAAGGCCTGCGCAGCCTTGGGCTGCGGTTGCCGGTTTTATAGCGACGCAGCTCTGTGCATTATGGTCAGGTAGATGCGACTTTTACGACGAAATCGTGCGGCTGGTCGCGTGAACCGGATCGTCTGGCGAACGCACTTCGGTTTACTTTTTCAGCCTCGTGCGCCGGGGCGTGTGAGGCGCTTGTTTGCTCTAGCCCTGGGCGTGGGCCAACTGCGCAAAGAACTTTGCCAGCTGCGAACGCACAGCCTGAAACGAAAGATGCTCTAGAGCGCGTTGCTCCGATTCGCTCACAACGGCACCGCGCAGATCAGCGTTCTTCAACAAATCAAGCGCCATCGAAGCGATCTCGGTAATCGCTCGGCCTTCGCCGCAAGTTTTCGAAAATGCAATTCGCTCGATCGCGCCGTCGCCACCAACACAGGGGATTCGACAAAGGAGAGCATCGCCTGCCACCTGACCGGGCACGTGGCTGCGATCCAGCTGAAGGACGATCTTATGCCGCGCTACATCCCGCAGGAAATTGGGATAGGATTTCCATTTCTCAATTACATGGAGTTTTCCTTCCGGAAATTTCAGTTCGGTGAGCAAACGCCGCGCTTTATATCCATCCAGATTGACGAGCGTGACCGGTTCACCAGTGGCATCACAAAGCTGACGCGCGACCAGGAGCGCCACGAAATGATTGCGCGATGGCACGTCCCATTCGCGCGTGCCAACAAAGATTCCAGATTGCTCGTCCGGGGGCAGACAAAAATTCCATCTCTGGTCTTCAAGAGGATAAGGCGTCGGAATAAATGCTACTCGCCTCAGCCTCCAGCGAGCGCTCTGATAGATTTCCGCAGCTTCCGGAGTGGTAGCAATGCATCCATCCGCTTGCGCCACAATTTTCATGAAGCGCGATAGTCTGGCGCGATTGGATAACTGTTGCGCAATCTGATGGAGCCCGGTCTCCTTTAACGACACAACAACGGTGCGACCGTGTTTCTTTAGATCAGCCAATGCGCGTTGGGAAGCACGAAAATCACCGCGCAGGAGCAGAAGAACCGGTGTGTTCTCTGCGATGGCGCGACGTGTATTATGGTGAAAAGCTCCCTGCGTACAGGCGGCGAAAGCATGGAAGTTAATTGGTGGATGCGCACCTTCGCCTGGCGCAGGCAGGTCGCGGAACTCCTGTTCAGGATCACGCCCCCGTGGATTGAGAACCGTCAGTCGAAACTCCCCAACGCTATTTGATGTCACTGTTAAATTGACCCGCGACTCATGCGAATAGAGGCGGCTACGGATGCCAAAAATCACGAAGGCCCGAGGACGAATGACGAAAAAATAACGAAACCCCAAAAAAAATGAAGCTCTTCAAGAGCACTTCGCTATTCGGATTTCGTTGGTCATTCGTCATTTTGGTTTCATCACTAACTCCGGGTTCCTCGAAAACCGACAGACTCGTCATTCGTCGATATCGCTAGCGGGCGGCGGTGTTGCCGATTTCAAAAGCGTTCCATCCTCGTCTTCCTGGTCCAGAGGTTTGACTGGGATGGCGCGCCGGATTTCGACGGGCTTCTTATCTTCCGGCTGGACCGGAATTGCTTTTCTGATCTCTGGAGCGGATTCGGCAGGTTGATTACCGGCCCCGCTTCCGCTGACGTTGGCAGTTTTTACGGCGCTATCTCCGGCAACGCTGTCGGGTTTTTGACCTGCGACTGTTTCAGTTCCTGGCTGCGGCGTAGGCTCGGGCTTCAATGTTGGCTTAAGCGAATTGTAAGGATCTTTCTCGGCTAATAACGTTGGGCTTTTTACGGCGATTGGCGTAACCTCCCTCACGTCCACGGCCAACGCAGCCCGCGGCAAATCGCTCGAAGAAAAGAGGCGTGCGAGACGAGCGCGCGGCTCACCGTGGATATTGCAGGGATCAGTCGGGACCTGCGATTGCGTGCCAATCTCCATGTAAGTCGTGCGTCGCTGGACCGTATCGCCATTGGCGGTCTTGACGGCGTCATAACATTTGTCGGTGGCAAGCAGCCCAGACTTCGAACAAATCTCAACCTGCTTCAGTCCACCTGACGTGGAGGTGGGCTGCTTGATTTCCTGCGGTGGATAGTGATCGGCGGCGGAATTCATGACGTCCACCCAAACAGGCAGCGCCAGCTCGCGTCCAAACGCACCACGATAAATCTTTTGTGGCTTATCGAACCCCGCCCACACCGCGCAGGTGAAATTGGAATCGTATCCAGCAAACAACGCGTCAGTGAAATCGTAGGCAGTGCCGGTTTTACCTGCAGCGGGAATTTTCTTCAGACCAAATTGTGTGAAGGCAGCTTTTCCTGTCCCTGATTCAAGCGCGTCTGCGAGGCAGGAATTCACTTCGTAGGCGGTTTCAGGTTTGGACACGAGCTTCCGAATACTCTGCCGTTTCGCGTCCCAAACCAAAGTCCCGTCCTTTTCCTCGATCCGCTCCAGGATGTGCGACGAGTTCGGTCGCCAGCCCCCGTTTGGGAATATCGTGTACGCTAACGCCAGCTCCGCCAAAGTGACCTCGCTGGTCCCGAGAAACGTGGCCGGATAAGGACGAAGCGGCGAATGAATGCCGGCAGCAGCGCAAAGCTGCAGCACTGCATCGATTCCCGCGTCCATTCCGATTCGGACAGTTGCGCCATTTTTTGATTTCACCAGAGCCTGTCTGGCCGTCATCGCGCCCTCGTACGTGTTGTCAGCGCTTTCCGGTCCCCATTCCCCAAGAATGCCGGTTGTGCCACCGATCATCACAGCGCGGTTGTCCAGTGGTGAGTCTTCTACCAGCGACCCGGGATACATTCCTTTTTCGAAAGCAGCCGCATAGACGAATGGCAACATCGCAGTCCCGGCGGGTCGGCGAGCTTGCAACGCCCGATCGTATTGGTTGTGCTCGAAATCGCGTCCCCCAACCAGCACCAGAATATCGCCCGTTGCATTGTCGAGGCCGATGATCGCGCCCTGGAGATATTCAGGTACAGGCTGACTAGACATCGTGCCGTTTGCCTTGGCCTTCCGAAACGATGCCGCATACTGGATATAAGTCTGGTGATTGTAATCGGGACGCTGTTCCGCTCGTTCGAGATTCGTTCGCAAGGAATCTTCGGCAACCTTTTGAAGATCGACATCGATTGTCGTGTGGATCCGATAGCCTTCATTGATTGCGCGGTCCCATCCGACAGCTGCGATGACCTGCTGACGAATGTAATCGACTGCATAGGTCTGTCCCTGCGCATTTTGCCGGCTGCTCACGACGATTTCCTGAGCTCGTGCGCTGGCGAATTGTTCGCGATTGATGAACCGCAGGTCGCGCATTCGATCGAGCGCATAGTCCCGCGCATCGCGCGAGGTGGCGCGATCGGTCCATGGCGACAATCTGTTTGGGCTCTTGATCAGCCCCGCGAGTGTCGCGCATTCTGCCAGCGTCATTTCACGGGCCGGCTTGCCAAAGTACCCTCGCGACGCTGCTTCCGCTCCGTACAGGCCGCCGCCGAAATAGATCCGGTTCAGATACAACTCCATGATTTTCTGTTTGCTGAAGTTGTCTTCAATCCGTTGTGCCAGGAAAATCTCGAGCAGCTTGCGACGGAACGTTTTTTGCTTGAGCGAAAAACTGTTCCGCGCCAGTTGCTGCGTAATGGTGCGGGCGCCCTGGCGCACATGACCAGCCGTCAAATTTTTCAACGCTGCGCGGATGATTCCGAACAAGTCGTAGCCGTGATGCTGATAAAACTTTGCGTCCTCAACAGCGACGACAGCGTTAATGAGATCGGGAGGCAACCGGTCGTACGGCACCGTCTCGCGATTCTCGACATAGATTTGGCCGAAGATCTTGCCGTTGCGATCCAGAATCACACTGGCTGATTCCATTTGCTCGAGTTTGCTCAGGTCGAACGCTTTGGCCTGCGCTTTGAGATCGGCCGCAAGACTGGAAATGTACACTGCTATTACGACGGCGAGAACTGCAAGGACGGCAATCGGCACGTAAAACCACGGTCTCAAGTACCAAGGTGGCCGAAAGCGATAGCCCGGTGGAGGCCTCAGATATGTGGCAGTCTGTCTCAAACTTTGCGAAGGACTAGGTCGCCCAAGGTACGCGCCAAAGCCCAACGCTCAATGACCAATGCGGGTTGCGCCCCCGGCGCTTCCCCGCGGAGAAACAGACATTCGAAAGGCTGCTGAGAGTGTTGCTGCTTTCGATGCTTTTGACCGATTGTCGATAGCGCATCCTTACCTAACAATTTTGTAACGTATTCCAATGAAATTTGTTACATGATCGAGAGTTTGCACTTTAACGCGCATTTTATGCTTGACAGAACTGAAGCGATTCGTTAGTCGATACAACTTGGGCAAGCTGAGAGGGTTTGTGTTGGCTGCAATTGAAAGAATTGTCGATAGGTTAGCGCGGCAGAGTATTCTGTTTCTGTTCGGAATTCGCCAGCATCGTGGCGGCCTCTGCGATGATGGCGCGCCGTTGCCACAGGCGATCAAGACCTCTCCTGCGTGCGGCCGTTCGGGCGGCATCCGCTTCGGCGCCATGGCGCGATCAATATCCGTGGTCGTGCCGGCCCCTGCTTGCCTGAGCGGACAACCGGTTAGGCGCAATTCCCTGGTTCGACCACCCTAAACGAGAGTTCAAAACTGTGCGCGCGATATCTGTAATTTTTCCAGCATTCAACGAGGAAGACAACATCAAATGCACGGTAGAAAGAATGATTCAGGTGCTCCCCCATGTCGCGAGGCAATGGGAGATCATAGCGGTGGACGACGGCAGCAGCGATGCCACGGCGCTGATCTGCGACCAATTGAAGCGTCAACATCCGCAAATTGAAGTGATTCGTCATCTCCAGAACAGGGGATGCTGTGCAGTACTGAAGAGTGGGATAATGTCAGCCAAATATGACCTTATCTTCTTCTCAGATGAACTTTGTCCGCTTTGGCGGAAGCTTCGGCATGTAGCGCTCAACCAGACGGGGCTCTATTCCGCCACTGACAAAGCGCAGACCGACCCAATTTTGACAGACGATGCCACCAAGGGTTCCTCACAGGGAGCTTTCCTTGGATGACGAGGCAATTACCGTGCGTTTATCGTGGAACAGAGTCGTGACTTGAATAGCCTGCCTTGTCTCGAATCCACGCGCGACGCAGTCTTGCGTGCCGCTTCCGGAGAAACACGGCAACGGGTCATGCTGATAGGACTCGACTGCGCGGCACCTGAGTTAGTGTTTGATCGCTGGCTTAATGATTTGCCAAACTTAAAGAGCCTTTGCCAAGTCGGTGTGCACGGAACGCTCCGCTCGTGCGATCCGCCCATCACAGTTCCGGCATGGTCAGTGATGATGTCGTCCAAGAGTCCCGGCAGGCTTGGAGTTTACGGATTTCGGAATCGGGCTGGTCACTCGTACGACCGACACTTGATCGCAAATTCCCTCGCGATCAAAGAGGATCGTTTGTGGGATATTCTTTCGAGAAGTGGAAAGCGTTCGATTGTCATCGGCGTACCGGGAACGTACCCACCTCAACAACTTAACGGATTGTTGGTCGGCGACTTTCTGACTCCAGATACGAGCTGCGACTACACATATCCGCCCGAACTTAAAGAGGAAATTGCGCGCGTGGTCGGAGAATATGTTCTGGACGTGCGGGATTTTCGCTCCGGCAATAAGAATAAGATCCTAGGTGACATCTATGAAATGACCCGAAAGCGCTTCCGACTCGCCCGCCATCTTCTTGCAAAGGAAGATTGGGATTATTTTATGATGGTGGAAATGGGCGTAGACCGAATTCATCATGCGTTTTGGGACGACATGGACCCAGCGCATCGGTTGTACAAGCCCGGCAACAAATTCGAGACCGCAATTCATGATTACTACCAGGAAGTGGATCGTGAAATTGGCGAATTACTTGCGTTTGCCGATGACGCAACGGCTGTGCTGGTGGTGTCGGATCACGGCGCTAAGCGTATGGACGGCGGCATCTGCATTAACGAATGGCTAATTGCAAATGGCTACCTCGCGCTGGCGGAAAAACCTCGCAGCGCCATACCACTCTCGAAAGCTAAAGTTGATTGGTCGCGGACGAAAGCATGGGGAGATGGCGGCTATTACGCACGTGTTTTCCTCAATGTCGCCGGCCGTGAGCCAAACGGAACCATTGCACCAGAAGATTATGAAAAGGTGCGGGAGGAATTAGTCGCTGGATTGAAAGCCATTCGTGATGAAAACGGACAGGAAATGGGCACGCGAGTTTTTCGGCCGGAGCAATTGTATAAAGAGGTGCGCGGCGTAGCGCCGGATCTGATCGTTTATTTCGGCGATCTTTATTGGCGGTCTGTCGGTACTATCGGGGGCGGAAGAATACATACCTTTGAGAACGACACTGGCCCCGATGGGGCTAACCATGCGGAGAACGGAATTTTTCTTTTTCGGCCGGCTGGCGACGGGATTCCGGGTGGACGTCGAATCGAAGGGCTGCGGATCACCGACATTGCGCCAACCGTCTTGCAATTATTCGGTTTACCGGTTCCGCAAGATATGGAGGGCACGACGCTGACCTGGTCATTTGCGGTTTCCCCTAACGACAAAAATTTATCAGCGACTATCAGCGACCAATAGTGTTCCTTTTGTAGAATCTTGATAGAAACCATGAAGATTAGCAATCTTTGATCACTGCGGAGACGGCCTTGAACCCGAACCATCACCGCGAAGTTAAGAAATCTCCCAAGGCAGTGATCATAGGTTTGGACGCAGCGACGTGGACGCTCATCCGTCCCTGGATTGCCGAAGGCGGCATGCCGAACTTGGCAAAGTTGATGGATGCCGGTGTGTCCGGCAAACTCGAATCAGTTCTTCCGCCGATTACTCCACCGGCTTGGACTTCATTCATGACCGGAAAGAATCCGGGCAAGCACGGCATTTTTCACTTCGTCGAAGCCGCCGTGGATAGCTACGAGATGGATTATGCCAACGGCGGTTCGCGCCGCTCGGCCACGGTCTGGAAAATCCTTAACGCCGCCGGGTTTTCCGTGGGCACAATGAACATTCCGTTTACCTATCCGCCCGAGGCTTTGGACGGCTTCCAGATTTCGGGCCTAGATACACCATCGGCCAATAGTCCGTTCGTCTATCCGCCGGCGCTCAAACGTGAGCTGGTCGATCACTTCGGTAAGATTGATCATGACGTCCGGTTCCTCGGATTTATGTCCACAGACCGGCGGCGCGCTCAAGTGCTCGCCGAAATGGAAAAAATTGACCGGCAGTGGGCAGGAGTCGCTCTTTACCTCCTGGAACATCATCCCCAAGACGTCATGATGTTCGTATTCATGTCGATTGATACAGTGCAGCATTATTTCTGGCAATACATGGATAGCAGTCATTTCCTCTACGATCCGAAAGCCGCACCTCGTTTCCGAAATGCAGTGCGCCAGGTGTACGAACGACTCGATGCGGTGACCGGACAAATAGTGGAGAAGCTTCCGGTCGATACGACGGTCCTGGTGGTTTCGGATCACGGTGGCGGTCCGGTCGTCGACCGTACCGTGTTTCTAAACCGTTACCTGTACCAACTCGGGCTGCTGCACTATTACAAAAGTGGAGGCGACGGCGAGCAAGGAAGATTCCGCCTGCATAGGATTGGCTCAAAAGTCCTGCGAGGGGGTTTTTCATTTCTGCGAAGGTCGCTCTCGTCGCGCCAAAAGAACCTTCTTGCTGAAGCATTTCCTAGCCTGAGGAAGAGGGCGGAACTCGCATACACATCGTTTCAAAACATCGACTGGGACCGCACGAAAGCATATTGCAGCGAAGTGCTCGCCTCGCCACCGAGCATCTGGATCAATTTAAAAGGGGTAAAACCCCGAGGCATTGTGGAACCAGCGGAGTATAACGCGCTGACTGACTTTATCATTGAGAAATTGCGGGAGCTGAAAGATCCGCGTACCGGCGAGCCGATCATCGCCCGCGTTTACCGACGCCACGAGATTTTCCATGGCCCGTTTGCCGGCGAAGGCGCCGACCTCATCCTCGATTGGTGGAGCGAAAACAGCCTCTTTTCGACGCAGCCAAGTTTTAGGAAAGACGGGGCCAAACCGGCCGTCGTGATTCGTGACCATCGTCCAACCGAAGAAAGCGAATGGGGCGGTACGCACCGGCTTAATGGAATCCTGATCGGCCGCGGGCCGGCGTTGAAAGCTGCTGCGGAGGTAGAAAACGCACGGCTTATCGATCTCGCGCCAACGCTTCTCTACTTGTTCGGTTCGCTTGTCCCAGAAGACATGGACGGCAAGGTCCTGACGAGCGCCTTCCGACCAGAGTTTCTTACTGCGCATCCGGTCCGAGCCGGTAATGCTTCTGGCGTCTCCGAGACGCATCGCCAGAGCGGCTACACGGAGCAGGAGTCAGCCAAAGTTGAAGAACGTCTTCGGGCGCTGGGCTACCTCGAATAACCGATATGCTAAGGAGACATGTTTGAAATGATTGGTGCCAATCTTGAACGCAAAATGCGCAGATTCGCCACCGGCAGCAAGCTCAGACTTTCTGCCCGAAAGAGTATAATGCCATTGCTCAAGCCAGCGGTGACAACATGAGGAAGGCTGCGCCACATAGGCGGAACGCAACGGAACGTTATTCTATCGCCATGGTAGCCGCCTGCGCATTTCCTGCCAACCACGGGTCGCCGGCGAGTGTCCGAGAGATGTCCGATACGCTTTCGCAGATGGGACACGACGTGCACATCGTCACGTATTCGACAGGCCAGAAAGATATCGTCGTTCGCTACGCGAAGATTCATAGGACGGGGCCGTTTCGGCCAGAAACCAACGCCAGGGTCGGGCCCTCATCGGAGAAATTTCTCGAAGATTTAGCCCTTTTGCGGTTGCTCCTGCGCGTGGTTCGGCGCGAACGCATCGATATTATTCACGCGCACAATTACGAAGCCGCGCTGATCGGCGTGATGGCAAAATGGATCACCGGCCGGCCACTGCTGTACAATGCCGTGAACCTGATGTCTGACGAACTGGCCGGTTACAATTTCATCCGTCCGGCTTGGCTTGCCCGCGCGATCGCGCGCGCACTGGATTGGTTTGTTCCAATTTTTCCGGATCACATCACGGCCGTCTCCCCCGAGCTGAAGCAGTGGTTGATCGAGCGCGGAACTCCCGAACGAAGGGTGGATATGGTCCCTGCAGGGATCGTGCCAGAACTGTTCGAGAATGCAGATCCGGAAAAGATCCGCCGCCGTCATCGAATCAATGGCCGCGCGATCGTGATGTATACAGGGGTATTGAATGCGTTCCAGAGAATCGATTACCTGCTTCGCGCTTTTGCGGTAGTTTTAAAGCAATTGCCCGATGCGCTGCTGATGATGGTAAGCGCCCTGGTATCCGAATCTCATCAAAGAGAACACAAAAAGCTGGCCGATCAGCTCGGCGTTTCTGATGCCATCCTGTGGATCGCGCCCCATACGCTTGAGGATTTGCCGAGTTATCTTGCACTTGCCAGTGTGGCAGTGATTTCGCGCCCGGAATGCCCGGGCCATCCGGTTAAGCTCTTAAACTATATGCTGGCGGGCAAGCCCATCGTTTGCTTTGAAGGCGCGGCCAAAGGCTTGCACCACTTACAGGATGCATTCATTGTGCCCAATCACGATTGCGAGGCGCTCGGCCAAGGAATCATTACGTTGCTGAAGGATCACGAGCTGGCGGCGAGACTGGGAGCAAACGCACGGGCGACGGTCATTACCAATTTCGATTGGCGTCAAATATGCCGGAGAATCGAGCGCATCTACGACAGGCTCCTCGGCAAGTCTGAGTCATGCGTTTGCGCGGCTGCAACCCTAACGCTTGTTATCCCGTGGCTTCGCCAATAGCACACAGTTTCGCCGGGTTTTGGACGTTCTTGCTTCTAACCGCGCGTTTGAAGGTGCGCCTTTTCACAGCCTGCCGCCAATATCTACCGCAACTGGTGTTGCTGGTGTTGCTTGCAAACCTGGCTGACATCGATTTTCTCTTCGGTCTTGCCACCGACGCAAACGCAAACGCCTTGCATCGTGGCTTTACCCACAGCCTAGCAGCAGCCTTTTTTGTTGCGCTCGCTGTCGCCTGCGTATGGCGGATTGCTGGCAGTTTTTGGCGAAGCGCGACTCTTTATTTTTTGGCATACGGCTCACATCTTCTCATTGACTTGTGCACCGGCAAGAAGCTCGGATGGAATTTTACTAGCTATGGCGTTCCTCTATTCTGGCCGTGGGCAGAGAAATTCCGCTCGCCATTAGTATTGATTGTGGGGGTTAAGCATAAAAACCTTTCCATGCTATTTAGCATGGAAAATGTCCAGTTGTGCCTTTATGAACTACTGACCTTCGGCGCGATCACAGCGGCTCTTGTGGCGTTATGGGTACGACATCAAAAAAGTCGTGCCATGTCCCGCGACCGGGAAACAGCATCACGCGCCTGCTATAACTCGAATACAATCCAATGAAAGATTCCCTCCACCTATCCACCCAGCGCCAAAAAATTCCTCCTGCTCCGCGAAAACATTCCCACTGGATAGTCTTCCTGGTCGTCTGTTTTCTTTTGGGACTACTCGTCTTTAAAGCCGTTCTTCATATGATCGGCACCGATACTAAAAAGGCTCACATGGTGCATGCGCCGTCGCCCGTGGAAACCGTTCCAGTCCGCAAACAGACGCTTGAAGAAGTCATTGGGGGCAGCGGCACGATAGAGCAATTCAACGCCGTCCTCCTGACCGCACAGATTAATGCTCGAGTCCTCGGGGTCCCTGTGAAGATTGGCGATATCGTCAAAAAAGGCGACCTTCTGGTCCGCTTGGACGACCGGGTGATCCGAGCCACCCTCGAGTCTAACCGACAACTCGTCGAGGCCAATGACGTCAAGATAAGAGACCTGACCAGCCAGCTAAGTCGCTATACCGCGCTTCTGAAGAAAAACATGGGCACCCAGCTTGATGTGGAGAAAAGCGAAATGGCGCTTGCCGAGGCGCGCGAGGCTCTCGCCAAAGCAACTCTGTTGCTGCGGCAGGCGGAGATTGAGCTTGAGCACGTGGAGATAAGGTCTACCATCGATGGCATCGTGCTCGAGCGACTCGTGAATCCGGATGAGTTCACTAGGCCCGATCAGGCGGTCATAAAGCTTGGTATTATCAATACCGTCTTGATGGGGGCGAAGGTTACGGAAGAAAAAATCCATTCCATGCAGGTGGGCCTTTCTGCCGAAATCACGTTCCCCGCCTTTCCCGCAGAGACCTTTCAAGGCAAAGTTTTTAAAATAGATCCGAACACCGACCCAGTAACCCGGACTTTCACCAGCTACATAGAAATCAACAATTCGGGTTTTCGCTTAAAGCCAGGTCTATCGGGGTTCGCGCGTATCCATCGCACCGCCAAGGACGTGCTCGCTGTGCCCAGTGTTGCAGTAATTAATCCGTCAGGCGACCAGGCCTCTGTTTTTGTTGTTAATGGCAATGGCCGTGCGGAGCTGCGCAAAGTTCGTTTGGGGGTCGTTGTAAATGCTATGACGGAAGTAACCGGTGGTTTAAAGGAGGGGGAAAAAGTCGTGACAGTTGGTCAACTATACCTTAACGAAAATGACAAAACCCATTCCACATCGAAATCTAATATTGGGAAATAGCCTGGCTGCTTTGCTAGCAGCCCTAGAGCTAATCCTGCCTCTTAGGTTACCAGCAGGGGAAATACGCGTTCGCGATCCGTACCTCCCCCGACATCCGCTGACGCTTAAAGATTGTATCGCCATTGCATTGGGTGAAAGTCCGAAACTGGAAGGCAGTCGCTTGGATATCCTGGCAGCAGGTGCCGAGATTCGCGCCGCCCAGGATTCGCTTTGGCCAAACCTGAAGGGATCAGTCACGGGGGAGGCATTCTCGGGCAGCCGGACCGGCAAGTTTGGCATTGTCACCGCGTCGGGTCCAGCGGGAGGCGCAAACGCAGTTGGTGCGAACAAGACCGTGAATCTCGCCGGGATAGGAATTGGTGGTCTTAAATTGGAGTACCCACTTTTTAAGGATGGGAGTATCTTCGGATTCAATGATGCACCGGCCGTCGAGCTTAAAAGAGCGCAAAGAAATGCCCTCGCCTGGACGGCTCATCTTACTCGCGAGGATGTCATCCATCGCGTCACACAAGTCTTCGTTGACGCCGTTTCAGCGCAGAACCGGGTGGAGCCCATCGACCGCAAAGTAGAGCTACTGCAGCGATCTGTCGATATCCACAGAGAACAACAGCAGAAGGGATTGATCCTCCCTGTCGATGTCGAGGTTGTCACAAAACAGCTCAATGGCGCCCAATCTCTTTCGAAAATCGTTCACCAGCAAGCCGTGGCAGGGCAGTTAGGGCTGACCCGGCTCCTCGGTTTGCCCTCCTCAGCCGACATTCGCCTGGGTACACTTCCCGAGCCGCCTCCCCCGCCGAACGCGGCGCAGTTGTTTCACACGATGCTTGCGCGGCATCCGTCGCTCCAGGTGCAACTTGCAAATATCGCGAAGGCAAAGCAGGACTACCGGCTGGAAAATTTTCGACTCTACCCCGATGTGGTTCTGCACGGGTCAGCGTTGTATGTCACCGATTTTTCAACAGATGCTCACCTTCTGGTCGGCGGAGTCACGGTCGACATTCCAATCTGGGACTTTGGGGCGCAACTGAACACCATGCGCGCGCGCAGGGACACCTATCACGCGGAACAAGCTCGCTTAGGCGCTGTTGGCGATGACCTGAGCAGTGAGCTCGTTAGAATCTACGAGGAAATCTATTCAGAGACCCAAAAAATTCTTACTCTCCAGGTAGAGGCCGGCAAACTCGACCGGGATCTGCGCGTTGCTCAATCTCAACAGCAGCAGGGCATCGGGCAACCAGTGACCACGATTGACGCGGAGGTGGCAGTTATCGCTAAGCAGGAGGAGCTGGAGGTACACCAGTCGAGGCTGCTCCTGCTTTACGCTGATCTGCAGAAGGCGATGGGTGGCACGTGGAAGTGGCTTCGATGAAGCAGTCGCAGCGGATTGTCAAAAACGCAGTCTTTGGTATCGGCGCAGCTGTAATTGGTGGTCTCCTCTACCTGGCTACCATCCTCACAATCGCCCATTCGGTCAGCGTCACCGAATTCGGCAAGTATTCCTTCGTTCTGGCTTTTGCCATGTTCGTGAGCAATGTCGCCGATTCCGGGTTGCCCCGCATGGTCATCCGCGAGATCGCAAAAGATCGCGAGCGACTGGTTCCGGTAGTAGGCGCGGCAGCCTCACTCATCTGGGTTATTTCAGGAATTATGTGCCTCCTGGTCGCGCTGGTGGTGCCGTTTTTTCATTTCGGAACAGACGTGAAGATATCCGCCCTGGGCATGAGTATTGCCACTATGGCATCTTTTCATGCCTCTGGCTACAGTGCCGTGCTGCGCGCATTTGAAGATAATGAGCTTAACCACCTCGGCTTTGTTTTGCACAAGCTTGCTCTGCTCGGTCTGGTATTTGCAATCATAAAGTTTCAACTGGGATTGGTTGGCATTGTAGGTGCCCATCTTATCGCAAATCTGCTGCTTTGGTACTTCTACCATCTCCTGGTAACCCACCTTTATGCGCGCGTGCCGCTGCGTATCGATGTGCCACTCTGGAAGGCTCTTCTGTTCTCCGCTCTACCCATGGGCGGCGGCGTCATGCTTCGTTCGCTTGCCCTCCAGCTCGACATCCTTGTTCTTACCTGGATGACCAATCTCACCGCAGTCGGATTGTTTAGCGGACCTTACAGACTCAGTATGGCTATGCGCCTGATCCCGCAAACTCTTTCCCTGCCACTTTACCCCCTTTACTCGCGCACGGCACACTTCTCGCCGCAGCGATTTACCGAGGCTTACCAATGGAGTGTTAAATTTTTTGCGCTGATTAGCTTTCCCATGGCGGCGTTCTTCGCGGCATGGTCTAAGCCAATTCTACAGTTGGCACTCGGGACAAGGTATCTGGCGGCAATCCCAGCGATGCAGCTTCTCGGTATCGGCTTGGTCCCCTTCTTTCTTTCCGCTTTGTTTCAATACCTTTTCGCCGCGCTGGACCAGCAAAAACGTTTCCTTGCCAGTACCTGCGTCGGCTCAGGTTTGCGACTGTTGCTCCTTTTGATCCTAATACCGATCTTTGGATTTGTCGGGCCGGCGATTGCGTTTGTTTGTAGCGAAACGCTAGTTGTGGCCATTTGGATGATTCAGCTGGCGCGACTCGGCTTTGACGCACGACCGCTCGACACACTCTGGCGTCCACTGGTCGCGGGGGTGGCGATGGCCCTGGTACTTGTTGTAGGCCGTGGCATGCCGATTCCCTGGCAGATCGGCACAGCCATCCTCGCGCTGAGTGTTTATGTCGCGGTCTTGTTTGCCCTTCGAACGTTTTCTATCGAAGAGATCCGTCATGCACGGGAGGGACTTGGATTTCTCTCCCCCTTTGTAGAGTCCTGGACCAAGAAACTTAAACGCAACACGTGAAGATAGGGAAGAGGGTGGAATTATGGGCAGGGGTGGGCGCATCCATTTGGGCAGCGCATTGGCTGCTTTTTGTAGGTAGTTTTTTGGTGTTTAGCTCGGCTATTCTTAAATGGCTTAACTTTCCTTTCAGCCATCATCCTCGCGGTTTACAGTTGCCCCTGCTGCGAAACATCGAGCTACTTCCTCACCTTTCTCTTCTCTCTTACGGAGTGCTCGGGGTGTGTGTTTTAGCGACCGGCCTTGCCTTGCTTTGGCGGTCCCACACGTTTCTCGCCCTGGCGGCCGCCATCCTCATTGCCTTTTGGGTGGCGGCTCCCTGCCAGATCGCCTTTCAACAGCCTGCTTTGCTTCGTCGCCTGAATGCGGAGACTCAAGACCTTCCGATGATCAGGGGTTTTACAAAGAGTTATCTTCCCGTAAATTCTGGTCCCGCTGAAGAGTACTCGAAGTACTTCGAGTTGGACACCGTTTGGGACCGTTTTGTCGCTGCCTATTCTTTTCTTGGACTTGGATGGTATTGCTTTGGAATCGGGTCGTTGCTGATTGCCACGTATTCGATAGGCCGCCTGCCTGGCGAGCGAGGAACGACGGCGCTGGCACTAGGCGCCATTCCAATCGGCGTGCTTATCATTTTCCTAACACCGCCGGTTATGGGGCAGCATTACTTCATCAGTGCCTGCACAGCGCAGGCCCGGGGGAATAATGAAAAGGCCATCAGGCATTATCGCAAAGCCATGTGGTGGGATCGATGGCGCAGGCAAGATATCAATATCTACGCAACTATTGGGGATCTCGAAAGGCTGTCAGGTTCAGGTGAGGACTCGCCCGAGAAGCATATAAGCAGGGCCCAGGAATCAAAGGATGCCAGAGAATACGAGTCGGCGGTCTTTGAGCTTAGCCGGGCCGCAGCGTGGGGCGGTGCGGTCAAGATAGCTTCGCGGTGTGAGTCTGCGCGCACTCGGGTAGATTTTGGCATCGCTCTCTATAATGGTGGAGGTATCGGGGCTGCTGTGACCCAGTGGGAGCAGGCGCTTGTCGAAGACTCGGTGCAACAGCAAGGCCTTGCCTTCCTCATCGCGAGAGGAAATTATGATCTCGGGCGCTATCAAGCGTCGCTCGACGCTCTCAATGGAATTCTTAAGGCGAGCGGTGATAAGCCATTGTTAGCTAATGCTTACTCCCTTGCAGGTGATTGTTACTTGAAACTTGGCCGGGATACCGATGCCCGGAGGTCTTACAACCAATCCCTCAAGGAAGATATACTCGTAAATTTCTGGGCAATGAGTGCGTTAACCGGGGACTAACGCTATGGATCCTTTCTTGCGGCCACTTCGAGATTTACAGCCAGGCGCACGGCGGTGGTCGTTAGTTTTGGTGCTACTCTGCGGGGCGTTGCTTGGCTTCTTCGTTTTTCGCGCCTTTGCGAGTCCCGTGTATCGGCAATACCAATTGGATTTTGGAGCTGCTCAATGGATAGAACCAGCCGAGTTTGCTCCGGTAGCTTACTTTCGCCGCGAGATTTTCTTAAATGCTGAACCTGAGCAAGCTTGGCTGGAAGTTGCAGCAACGGATTCCTTCAAAATCATTATCAATGACACCACAGTCGGCACTGAAACGAATCTGAAGACGCGAGTAGCACAAATTTATGACGTCAAAAGATTTCTAAAGCCTGGGACAAACGTCATTGCAATCTCGGTTGTTCGAAATTCCTACCCAGGTTCCGCGCAGCTTCTTGTCTGTGGCGGCTTTAAAGAACCTGGCGGAAACACCGGCTCATTTATTTCAGACGAACAGTGGAGAGTTACTCCAAAGACCGGCATCGTACAGGGTACAGAGGAATGGGTCTCTCCCCTGGTGCAGGAGCAGGTTTGGCCGAACGCGCGTCGCGCTACGATCATGGAGCATCCGGCTCACATTACCTGGGTGGAAAGGAATCCACTTTTGCTTCGACTTCCAACATCTGGCAAGTGGATTAGAGCCGAAAACGCGTCGCGGGAGGCAACCTTTTCCGCTTCCATAAATGCGGAAAAAACTCGTCCGGAGACATGGATCCAAGTGGCGAGTTCAGGAAGCCTAGATCTTCTCGTGAATGGCAAACTCATCACCGGCATGGCCAGCTCTCCGCTGAAAGAGCCAAAGACGCCGAGTCTACCCAAACTGCCGGGTGAGCCTTCGGAGAAGGAGAAGACCGAAATGGCAACTCCACCACCGGCGATCGCTAGGCCGCCGCAGAACCTCAAACCGCCGCCTACTCCCAGGCCGTCTGCGAGTCCAGGCCCGGCTTCCAGTCCCAGCGCGACCGCCGCACCCGCGCACTCGGAAAGCATTCCCGAGTTGATGGCTACTTCGTCGCAGAAGCCGACGCTTGACGCCTATGACATCAGCTACTGGATTAAAAAAGGTTCTAACACGATCGTCGCGACGGTGCGCAATACCCAGGGGCCAGCCAGGTTTCTCGCAAGCGGGTTCATGGTTCGAAAAGATGGTAACATTCAACAATTCGAGACCAATTCGGACTGGCGAGTGAGCGATCAGCAAGGCGCGCAAAAGCAGCACGCTGTGGAAGCCGGTAGCAATGGATCCGCACCGTGGGGTTACCTTACCCAACAGTTGCACAGCCCGGTTAATCTTTCCGACTTCGATGTCGTTGCCAAACCTGTAGCAGTGATTTTGTTGACGATCATCGGAATCACCGCCTTGTGGCTACTGGTCTCGCGCTTTGTCGCCGCTAAGAAACACGAGGCGCTTCGCTACGCTCTCGCTCGCGACGCGTTATTTCATGCCCCTATCACGGTCGGCCTGCTCTTCTTGCTGCTTCCAAGGTACGACTTTCGTTTTCCAATAGACTGGCCGTTCCAACCGAAATTTGTTTTGCTGGCAATTGTCGCGCTTCTCGGAGTTAGGTTGATTCACTTCGTTCCGCACGGTCGAATAACAGCGAATCTCAGCGCCCAGATTCGGAAGCTCAAAAATAACATACCTGCCAATGCGCTGCCTTATCTACTGCTGGCAATGATCATAGGGTTCGGCTTCGCGTTCCGTTACCATGATTTTGGCGTCATGTCGTTCGACCATGACGAGTACGGAGAGGTTCAGAAATCGAAAGGGATCTGGGAACTTGGTTTCCCATTTAACAGGGTTGCGGGAAGAATCAGACCAGCCACTACGTATGAATTGCTTCCTTATCCCATGGCTGTTACGAGCAAGCTTTTTGGCAAGTCGGAGTGGTCGATCCGGCTGCCGAATGTCATCATGGGCACACTTTGCATCGGGATCATCGCGCTTATGGGCCGCCGACTTTTCAATTGGCGGACCGGCTTAATCGCGGCATTCATCTACGCTTGCCTTCCACTAGATATCCGGTGGGCGCAGAATGCCTTTCATCCGCAGCAGTGCCAGTTCATGGCCATGCTCACGTTCTGGTTCTTTTACGAGGGGATCAGAGTTCGCCCCTTCGATCGCAAATATCTGACAGCCGCGTCGGTAACTTTTTGCGCAGCTTATCTTTCATGGGAAGGAAGTGCATTTATTCTGCCAGCTTTGTTTCTTGCCTTGCTCGTTGTCCGCTGGGGCGAGTGGTGGTGGGTAAAAGAATTCCATCTCTACCGCTGTGTTTTCTTTATGGCTGCCTTGGTGATCGCGCAGTTCTCCTGGCGGACGCTCGTTTCATTGCCCTATTTGCAGATAGGTACCGGCGTTAATGATCTCGCCGGTCCTTCCCTGTTTTTTCTAAAGTATGGCTGGCAGCCAAGGTTTTACATCGACCATCTGTTGTTCGCGGAGAACCATGTCTTTTTTACTCTAATGACTGTCGCCGGAATCCCATTCTGCTGGCGCCAACCCGGCTTCCGCTACATCGTTACCGTAATTGGCGCCCTGCTTTTCTGCCACACGAACTTAATTGCGGCTCTCTCCACGCGCTACTGTATCTATTATCAGCCGCTACTTATCCTCTCTGGAGTAGCTGCGGCTGTTATGCTCTACGATCGGCTGTTACTGCTTGGCAAGCGCGAATCTAACTCAACGGTTGGCCCCAGCTTTGCGCATACCGCTGGGGTAGCCATGCTCTTTCTGCTATTCGTTCAAAGTAATGAGTGGTTAATGAAACTTTATTCACTCTCCAGCCCAAACGCTACTCCTGCGCTGATGACACGTCTAAACACCTATCGTTACGATCACCGCGGCGCCGCGGAATACGTGAGAAGCCATCTCCAGCCAGGTGATATCATCATCGCGGCTATCCCGCACGTCTTCGAACACTACGCAGGGATACGGGGGGATTACTTTTTGGATGCCATCTTAATGAAGAAAATAATTTACAACGCCAAATTTGCGGAACCACGCTTTATGGACAGGTTTCGTGGCTATGCTGCGATTCGTAGTTTAAAGGAACTGCGAGAAGCGATCAGCCGGGGACGGCGCACCTGGATTGTTTTCGTTCCTTACGGAGGGTTCGGGCACTTGAACAGCCCGGAGGCCCGTGTATACCTGAATGAACACGCCAAGGTTGTTTTTGAGTCCTACCGCGGCAAAGTCCTGCTCATTGGCGGAGAAAACCAGTCAGTAAACGTGACTACAGGCTTTAACGCTAAGTAGGTTTGGTTGGTCGCCTTCCGCCGTAGCTGCGCCGATCGAAATGAGCCTCTGGCGCGAAGGATCCGGGATTCGCCCTTGTAGGCACTCTCGCACCACAATCGAAGTGAAGGAAATCTGCAACCCGCGAGTAACACTGCTAACAAGCGACTTTAAGTCCCGTTATACATCAGGCGTCAGCACGGCATCGTGTCGGCCATGCCCCCCCCTTCCCCGGTGGTGACCGCGACTTTGCTCTTGATAAAGACCTTCGGCCATGAGCTTCTTTTTGTAAGCATCGTAGCCGAGTCGCTTCGCTTCCTCCCACGCTTTGGTTACTTCGCCCGATGTTTCCGCGCTGAAACCGTCGCCGTGCCACAGCTCCCAATATTCTCCGTCGGCATGGACAACATTGAGGGCGGCCATTTGGATGGAGCCCATTCTTTCACCACCATGGCCGAAACCAGCTAGACTTTGAAAGCCGTGATGGAGCCGGTCGTGATACTTCAGGACAAGATCATAACTGATCCTACCCGTGTCTTCCCTGCGCCCTGTAAGTTGGCAATTCTGAATTGTGAATTGCTCCGGATGTTTGCTCACTCCGTAATCGATGATGCGTTCAAAAAACGTGGAAGGCAGATCCAATACCTGAGATAAATGAAGGGAGATTTGCTGTTTTGGAAACGCCTTGGCCCACTCGTCCGTATATTTTTTGTAGACGTCGAGCAGCTTGGTTCCGTAGTCCCCCATCTCTTGCCATTTCGCGCGATCCGCGGGCGTTTTTGGCAAATGCATTTCCTTGCTCATAAAATTCGCGCAAGTGAGCACCACGCCCACGCACAAAGGCTCAGCGGCATAGCGTTCGCCTAGTTGAGCAATTACGCGCGAGAAATTCCGTTGATAGATCGGATCCCACGGGACGGGGACACTTACTGTTTCGCCAAAGTTAGGGCGGTGGGGATTCGTGATGCTCGTCTGCAAGGACTTGGCGCCCTGTCGGAAAACGTAAGCCGGTGTATCAATTCCAGGTTTGAGTGCGAGCTCATACTTCTTTCCGATGCGGTGAAGCACTGCCACCGTTTTATCGATTGAACTAAAGTCGAGCTTGCCAGGTTCCATCTCGATTTCTTTCCAGCCAACGGTGAGGCAGACGCCGGCTAGATGTGGATTTCCCCGAATCGCGGCTTCAAAGCCGGCCGGATTCGCTGCGCTTTCGGAAATCTTTTGTGTGACCCATAGACCTGTGCGCTTCGGCGGCTCCTGCTCGGCAAAGACCTGGTTCGTGGCTGCAATGGCAAGACAGCAAAGCCAAGCCCGTAGAGTCTTGCCTCTCTTTCGTCGTCTCATGCCGTATAACCAAAGCGCTCCAAATCGGAGCGCATACCAGCGCCTAACTCGCCAGCCTCTGGCCCCCCTGCTCGCCGCCACCGCCCGATATTACCTCGGTCACGAATTCCTTCGATCAACGGGGCGACGTCCATCTTCGGCGCGTCGAGGAACTCCAGCAGCCGTGTGACGGTTTCGGCTGGTTTCTGGCATAAGTCTTCGTAACGGATCATGTGATAGCGATCGCCAAGATGGCGTTCGCCGAACTCCACCGCCCGTTTGTTCCCCAGCCGCCACAATTCAAGTTGTGCCGCCGGCGGATTCCGCCACCACTCGGGACCGAGAAACCACTCGCCGTAAACCCTGAGAAAATATCTGTTTTCAGATAACATCATGTCGCGAGCGTCGCGGATCATGTGAATGAATTTCATTTGCGGGAACCGATCGACCAGGAACGGAAGCAACCACATGCTGCGCGGATTTTTCCATCCCCACGGAGCGTCCCATGAGGGAATGCCGCGTCTATGCACCTGAACCATCCGGTCGAAGTCGCTTGTGGCCTCAGTCAGCGTGCGGCTATCCAAGTTTGGAAAATCGTGCAGTCGTTTGAGCCACTTCGTCAGGAACCAGGCTATCGGTAGAGAATCTTCATTGCGCGAATCCACGCGCTGACCCATAAACCAACCGGCTTTCCGAAGCACTTGAGCCAGTAGCCGCGTGCCCGAGCCTCCAACCGCTCCGATCACCACTGGCGGAACTCTAATCTGACCGAGAGCAGGATCGCTGCGAACGAACGCGAGGGAAAAGCGATCGAGCTTTAACCGAATTTGCTCAAGCCGCGACTGTGGACGCCGGCCGATGCTCAAAAGCATACGCAACCGCTCAAAAGAACCACGCCATTTTGAGCTAGGCACGTTGAAGCATCCCTGCGTCGTGATTCCGGTCAAGAAAGCTTTAAGTCAGCTCGCCAGTTCTAATATTTCCGCCTAGCCCCGGCAGAGAAAAACTATTATAGTCTACAATGTTGCTCCACGCATGAGCTATCGCCGAGAAGGCTTCCACCATCACTAGGCGACCCTCGCATAGGATCACTATGATGAAGCATTCGATCCACTCTGCGATCACACCGCCGGATATTTTCGAGTGCGCATTCGTCCAGGCTGCACAGCTACGCGTCGCTGAGATGCACGCTAGCGCCGCCCATCCCGTGGAGCCACCCACCCTGCTGGAGTTGGAACTAGCCTTGGGGGAGCGGGTCCAAAAATGCAAACTTTGGGCGCAGAATTGGCGTAACCGTTTTTATCGAATCGAGCTGGCAAGCGGCCGCGCTACCCTCGCTAAACAAGCAGTCAGAGGGACTGAGGCCATGGTTCAATGCCAATACGACCAGTTGGAATTGCTATCGAAGTTGGACATTCCCGGAATGCGAGTGCCAAAAGCTCTGGCTTTCCTTCGCTCCAAGCGAGTCTACGTGATGGAGTTCGCCCCGGGAAAGACAATCGAGTCGCTGCTTTGGAATCGAAATGGGCGGGCAGATCTGCTGCTGGCCTGCGAGCTTGCCGGAAAAATTCTCGCGCAAATGCATATTCTCCGCACTCGGAAGATCGCGCCGATGCCCGTCGGCACGCTTGCGCGCGATTTGGCTGCGGCTCCCTGGCATCTTTCATCGCGCGAACAAAAGATTCTGCAATTGGCGCTTGAAACCTTTGCTCGAGCCGAATTGCGCATAGGCGAGATCTACTACGATTACAAGCCAGCCAATCTACTGTTCGACAACAATGCGTTATTTCTGGTTGACCCTCCAGATACGGTACGGCAGGGCGCGCATTTGAGGGATCTTGCGGCTTTCCAAAGCTCGATGCGGCGCCACTTATGGAGGCTGAGCTTGCGGCGACCATTCGATCGGAGGCGTGTGGCCATTCGACAAGGCATGGCCACCTTTGAGCACGGCTACCTCGCGAATGTCGGCACCCCATATCCTGAGCCCGGGTTGTTTGCATTTGTCGTACGGGTTTTCGAGCTGCACCGAACGGCGGTGTTAATGACGATGCAGAAGGGAAAGATTAATATGGCGCGCCAAGTAATGCCCACTTCTAGCGCCGTGCGGGTTGGTGATTCTTTAGCAAATCGCATTACGCTGCCTTTGTTGGAAATGGAAAAACGCTGGCTCTTTCGTCAACTCGCTCATGAGCTGCCGATGTAACGAACAGCCAATTTTGCACGCGGCAAATCGTCCGATATTCAATGTCATATCCTTGACACGGTGTTGCTCAGCAAAAATCGCCCCGTCCTTTGACAAAAAGCCAAAACTTCTTGAAAGATCCAAGTCATCGCCCCGAATTTAGAGTAGCTAATCTCCCGCTTATTGCGTTTGCGCTCCTGCGCGGGCCTTTTTCAAAGAGCTTCTTGGTAAAGTCATAGAGCTCGATGTCGAAGCGGTTGTGCTCGCCAATCGCATCGATCATGCTCGGTTCAACCCTGGGACGATTCTTCGCAACCCAGCGATTTTCATAAAAGGTAACCTCTATCCGAATGATGCGATCACGAGCGATAAGCTCTCCTGAAATCGTTCGCACAATCCGACGACACGGAATGAACGCGTCAGGTTCTGTTTTACCATTTCCTACCTGAGAACTATTTTGTTTGTGACAATAGCGTTACACTTGGGTTGGGTGTTATGAAGCATTTTTTCACCAGGGTTTGGGAAAACACGACGGATCGGCTGTTTTCATGACAACGCCCATCCAGGCGGCGAACGACTCGGTCGCAACCGATTGCGGCTACGTGCAGGCCGCTCTTCGACGGCTCGATGATGTCCCGAGGAGCGAGGCGGTTCTGCCAGAGCCACCGACACTCTCCGAGTTAGAGGAGGCACTCGGCGAGCGAGTGCAGAGACGCGAACTTTGGGAAGGGAATTGGCGGAATCGGATTTATCGATTGGAGCTCGCAAGAGGTGGTGTTGCGGTCGCGAAACAATTGATTGTGGGGACGGACGCGAAATTCCAGTGTGAATACGATCAGCTCGGGAGACTCGCTAGGTTGCAAATTCCTGGATTGCGCGTGCCAGAGGTGCTCGCTTTGCTCCCGGCCAAGCGCACTTACGTCATGGATCTCGCACCGGGGAAGACAATCCCGACGCTGGTGTGGGATCGCAAACATTCAGACGACGTACTCAAGGCATGCGAACTTGCGGGAAAGATCCTGGCAGGGATCCATCTGCCGTGGATGCAAAAGATCTGCTCGATGCCCGTCGACACGCTTGCGCGCGATCTGGCTGTGACTCCGTGGCACCTCTCCTCCCGTGAAGAAAAGATTCTTCAATCAGCATTTGAACGCCTTGCTGGCGCAGAAGTGCGGATGGGGCGGGTTTATTACGATTATAAGCCAGCAAATTTTTTGTTTGAAGATGGCGAGTTATTTCTGATTGATCCTCCTGGAGTGTTGCGGCAGGGCGTGCAGCTGTGGGATTTTTCGATCTTCCGCAACTTCATGCGGCGCGAACTATGGAGATTTACCTTGTGGCGACCGTTCGATCGGCGGCGTGCGGGTATTCGCCAGGCCATGGCCGCCTTTGAACACGGCTACCTCGCGAACGTCGGCACACCCTATCCTGAGCCAGGGCTCTTTGCGTCTGTCGTGCGGTTTTTCGAACTGCAGCGAACGGCGGTGTTAATGACATTGCAAAAACAAAAGGTTTACGCGGCACGCCAGAAAATGCCACTCGCCGGCCACGCACGGCTTGGCAATCCTCTGGCCAACCGAATCACACTGCCTTTACTGGAGATCGAAAAGCGGTGGCTCTTTCGGCAACTCGCCCGTGAGCTGCCCCGATGATCATCGCAGAGCGGATCTGCGTGGCCCGCTTTCAGACTCGACGTTTAGCTCTGGCGGATTTCTAGCGAATTACATAGAATCGCCATGAAATGTATCGATGAAGCGATCAATCGTGAGAAGTTCCGACGGCTGGACAAATCGCGCACGATTAACTTTATGAAAGATTCGCTCCAGCCCGCCACTGGCCGGCACGCGTTCGATTTCGGATACATCCAAGATGCGCGCCAACGTATCGAAGTGATGCGCAGCAGCAAGGTCGATCCCGTGGAGCCGCCGACCGCGGGGGAATTGGGCAAAGCGCTGGGCGAACCGGTGCAAAATTTCCACCTGTTCGCAAAAAATTGGAGGAACGGGATTTATCGAATTGAACTTGTAAGCGGTCATGTCGCACTGGCGAAACAAGTGATCGTGGGTACCGACGAGATGCTGCGATACCAATATGATCAGTTGCAAGCGCTGGCGAGGTTTCAAATTCCCGGCTTGCGCGTGCCCCGGGGCCTGGGCATCCTGCCGCAGAAGCGGGTTTATTTAATGGAGTTCGCCGAAGGTAAGCCCATTTCGCAATTGATCTGGAATCAAAGTAGCGAAGGCGACCTGCTTCCGGCATGCGAGCTCGCCGGAAAAATCATTGCGCAACTTCAAATCGCCCGCACGGAAAAGATCGGCCCGATACCCGTGGAGTCACTCGCGCGCGATTTCGAGATGGCCTCGTGGCACCTTTCATCTCGCGAAGAAAATATTCTTCAAGCGGTCTTAGAAAGTGTGGCTCAGCTGCAAGTCAGCATGGGCAGGGTTTACGGCGATTTCACAGCAGAGAATCTATTGTTCAGCAATAATGAGCTCTTTCTGGTGGATCCGCCCGGTAAGTTGCGGCAGGGCGCGCATCTTTGGGACTTTGCCGTTTTCCGCAGTTCGATGCGGCGCCACTTATGGAATTTTACTTTACGGCGACCGTTCGATCGAAGGCGTCCAATCATCAGGCTAAGTCTGGCTGCCTTCGACCGCAGCTATCTCGCCAGCTTAACCGAGCGACCTCGTGAACCTGCGCTCTTTGCACTGGCGACCAGGCTTTTTGAATTGCAGCGCACCGCCGTTTCAATGACGTTGCGAAAAGGGAAGGTCGATCTGGCGCGCCAGAAGCTGCCCATCGCGCGTGATAAAAATCTTGGCGATTTGCTGGGGGCGCGCATGACGCCGCTTTTGCTTGAGATCGAAAAGCGATGGCTCTTCCGGCAACTGGCCCGCGAACTGTCCTAACGCGGTTCGGACGCGACTTCGGCCACCCAGAAGGACTGGTCAGATCTTTCGGCGCCGACGCGCTGATGGAGAATAAGCGTGTCCGGCGCGGCAGTTGCTTCCTCTGCGCGGACCAGCATTGCACCCGCTGCATGGTAGGCACCCGCGGGCGAAGGGGACGTCACAATCAGTTTTCTCTGCGTCCGCGAAGTAACGGCCAAGCAATGCTAACAGCCGAAGCTATCCCCGGTCGGTCCGTCAGATCGACAGGTCAGCCGTTGACCGCTGTTTTCCGGAGCTTCAAGATCCGGTAAACTGCGAAACCAAGTATTCGGATGTCGTGACGGATCTCAATTCCGAAGACCCGGTTCACGAGGTTTTCCAAGTCCCGATAATTTGTTACGTGGGGGTGAAAGGGTTTTCCTCGGGGCAGCGGTTCACCCCGAATGCGCAAGCGCAGACGCTTTTCGATTCGGTACATCCGTTTTAGCGACTTGAGGAAGGCGTGCTCTAAGGGATACCCAAGTATAAGCACACCGTTGTTACGAAGCACTCTTTCCAACTCTCTGAGCGCAGCCTCCGGCTGGGGAATGTGCTCGATCACGCTTAAACAGACCGCCAAGTCGAACGCACAGTCAGTGAAGGGGAGATGAAGAAGGTCGGCATCCGTAAGCTTTACGTTACGCAAATCACGGTTATCCAGCATACCTTGGGTGTAGTGGATGATGGGCGACAAATCGACCCCATCGACTTCCCGGCACCGTGCGGCGAGGCCAGGCAAAAGGAAACCCGCCCCCGTCCCGGCATCGAGGGCGCGATCACATCGCCCGGATGGCATCAGACTAAAGGCAACCTCGACCCTCTTCCGAAACACCCTGCGGGCTAAGAAATTGCTCTTAAAGTATGCCTTCGCACAACCCACGCGATATTCCGGGGCTAGATCAGGCCGAAATACATCTTCCGGGTAATCCGTTTCAATCGGAAGCGGTGTCTCCATTTCCTTCTAATGTAACCGGCAAGATTGTTTGTCGGTCATTTTTGTTCTTATGCAAGGCCAGTTGAGAAACCGCGTTCCTTGCCGGCGACATCGGGACAGCTCTCCGAGGAGTCGACAGGGACTCCCGTTCGCGGGTGCCACAGGAATAATCGCTGACACAATAATTTTTTCTGCACAAGCAATCTCCCGGGCCAGGATGCACGAGCGCGCTTAACTCGAAGTGACGAATTGGGTCTATACCTTTGCCTGAGGATCAGGCGCGACCTGAACATGACTCACAGCCAATTCAATTTCATTTGGCATGTCAATCATGGATTCTTGAGTCAGTTGCCTATAAGCTGATGCGCGTAGTGAATCGCGCCCGGCAAATTGGTCACATCGTCGTCGTAAATCTCCAGCCACTTGCCGCCGTAGCTCACAAAGTGATCTACGGTTCCACGCAAGATTTGGTCATAAGTCAAACCGTGACAATCGCCGCCATTCATTCGGCAGCTTCCGTAACAGGCTGACAGATTTTGTCCGGCGATCGCAGGCCTTGAGTTATACAACAATGCCCAAGCACTCGTTGGGTCTGGCGGTGCGAATGGAATGACGTTTGAGATTATTTCTTTTCCTATGACTAGCCTGGTAGATCCCCACCTGGCACGAGTGGCGTCCCGAACATCACGCGCTACCGAATCGGGATCTTGTTCCAATGGCCGATCGATGCGTCCGATAGCTAAGTAGATCACCTGATTTGGCCAAGCGGTCATGGCCGCGTCCATTATTTGCGTTCCAGCGTCTACCATCTTCTGATGCGTGTATCCCGCCGCGAGCATTCGACTCGCTTCCGACGAGCCAGCAGGCGGAATTCCGTCAATTTGCGTTGAGTCCGGCATGCTCCAGTCTTCGCTGCTGCGGTTGGCAAAGCTGGCGGTCGCCACTTTTACTAAGGGATTGCCTGAGTAACGAGCTCCGATTGCGGCGATCATGGCTTTTTTCTTGTCGAGATAAGTCTGATCCCAGAAGAGCGGAACGGTTTTTAAAACCCTGCCGCTGTCGTAAAATGTGATCGTGTTTGCGCCAACGGCGTCCATTACCCAGTCCGGCGTATTACCGCCCAGGGAATATCGGCCGCCCATTGTCCCAATCCGAATGAGTATTTTTTTGCCGGTTGGATTGATCTGCGCAACGTAGGCGTCCAACGTTGACCAGTCGTAAACGCCTTCGCTCGGTTCCAAGTGCCACCATTTATCATGGATCGAAATGCCATCAACGTCAGGGTTGCTTAATCCTCTTATTTGCCGGCCGAAACGGGTCAGGCTGAACACGCCAGTCGGAAGCACCGGTGTAGCGCTTGGCGATGGCGTCGGATTAGGCGTCGGCGAAGGCTTCGGGGTCGGGCGCGGCCGCACTGTGGGTGTAGGCCTGGATGTGTCCGACGTGGTACTCGACCAACCAGGTGGCGGTGCTGGTCGCGCCGCGCTGTCAAAGTCCTCGCTAGCAAGGAGGAGCGGGGGCGCTACCCAAGCCAAATCGGCTGCGATAAGAGGAATTTCGCAGAATGCTTTCTCCGTCGTCGTAAGAAATGCGCAGAATAGCGCGCCAACTAAAACCGACGTTCTAAACGGACGGGATCCACGGTGTTTTTTTTTGGTGATCTGATTCATTGGTGACGTTGTCTCCTAGTTCGATTTCGGGCTGCCGGAATCAAACCGGCACTCTTTGGCTCTACGTTGGCGTTACAACCAAGCGCCATTTGAGCCGACGGCCCTGTAGCCGTCGGCTCATTTTTCTGTCTCGCCGCTTTGTGTTCTCTTTTCGGTTTTTACGGAAGAGTCTTTGCTCTTTGCCGCTGGGACTCGCCGCGATGCGGGTCACATAAAGAATCAATGGTCCCCGCAACGCGGCCCCTCTTGTAACACAAGCGGTGCCGAACTGTCAACAAAATTTAAATTTATTTTTTGGAACTTGCTCTTCCAGTTTCCGTAGAAATCTGCGTGGCCAATTGTGCCACGACAATCGAGCCATGAAGCAGCGCAAAGCCCAAATGATCAAGGCGCGCGTTTCAACTAATATGAAGCGTGGCATCGATGACCTAGCCGACAAACGCGGCGAAAGCGAAGCGGTTATCGTTCGCGAAGCTCTCAGTCAGTATTTGAGCAAATCAACAATTCTGCTTCAAAGCAAGCGATTGTATCGCCCGAAAAAGCCAAACTAATTCCGCTCGCGGGTTATCTTTAACGACCCGCTCCTCGATACGACTTCAAAGTTAGTTGAAGTCATTTTGCTAAGCGCCGATCAATCGCGAGAAGTTTCCGCGAGGCTGGACAAACCGCGAGCCATCACGTCTTCAAAAGATTCGATCCTCCATCCACTACCCCGCATGCCATTGACCCCTCGGTAAGGGATGTGCGACGGTCGACGCGTTGCGTAGCACCGAAGCCGATCCTGCGGAACCGCCGACACTGAGCGAATTGGAAGAAGCGTTCCCGGATTACGCGTACCGACTACCGTGCGTTGCTCCCGCAAAGCGACTGCTCCCGATAGTTACGGAGGAGAACCAGCGACAACGGACATGCTCACTTTTTCCGCTTGACACGTTGGTGATAATCTGCCTAGGATGCCTTTCTTGAGCCTCGATTCTGAGATCAGATCGGATCGTCCGCTCCAAAGAATTGGGGCGCACGAGTGCTTAAATCGAAAGGTTCAAACCGTCGCTAACTCCCAATCCCTCTCGGTCATTTTTCCTGCGTTTAACGAAGAGGCAAACATCCGGTCTGTCGTTGAGGACGCCTGTCGGATCATACCGAAATTTGCTCCAGTTTTTGAGATCATTGTGGTGAACGACGGCAGTAGAGATCGCACGGCTGAGATTTGCGATGATCTGGCCCTGGAGTTTTCCAACGTGCGTGTTGTTCATCATGCGAGGAACAAAGGCTACGGTGCCGCGCTCAAAACCGGCATCGAGAGGGCGCGGTATGATGTAATTTTCTTCACCGACTCCGATGGGCAGTTCGACTTGAGGGAAGTGGCTACGCTCCTAGAACAAACGGATGCCTACGACATCGTTGCTGGTTACCGAGCTCGGAGACATGACCCGCCGCACAGGTTGTTGTTTGCCTGGGGTTGGAATATCCTCGTGCGGAGCGTCCTCAGGACCAAGATCCGCGACATTGACTGCGCTTTCAAAGCATTCAAGCGCCATGTCTTCGACAGTGTCCAGATCCACTCGGCAGGCGCGATGGTTAACGCCGAAATCTTCGCCCAGGCATCCGCATTTGGCATGACGGTCAAGGAGCTGCCGGTGAGCCATTTTCCACGACGGCACGGCGAGCCGACCGGCGATAACGTTGCGGTTATCAGCAAAGCTTTTCGGGAGCTAACCGGAATGCGGCGCAGCTTGCGCACAATCACTCCCGACCAGTTAGGTCTTTTCAGAGAGGACTCCGCTCAAGAGGAGAGTGGGGCAAACCAATCTTTTCTAGGGAAACGGGCTGAGGCCCAATCCGACACCGACACCTACTCAGGCCCCTATGTTCCCGCGCCGATGCCGTTCGGATTCGTTACGCGGATGGTCGCGCTCTGCCGCGAGAGTGCGACGCAGGCGACTGGCTTGATAGCGCTGCCTCGGCGCGTCGCATTGCTATCAGCGGCCGTTATCGCTATATCGACGGTTGCGACAGTTCACGAGGTCGGGCAAGGCCGGAAAGAAGTCGGCGAGCCGTTCACGAATGAGTTCGCGATCGCCGATTCCGCGATGCTGGATGAGTTTTAAAAATGAGCCGCTCGTTGCGGTGGAAACTGACCGGCGGCTTTATCCTCGTATTCATCGCTGGGGGCGTCACCGGCACTTTTGTCGGGGGATTACAGGCCCGGCACCTTTTCCATAAATTTCATTACCGATTAGTAAGCGCTAGAATGAAGGAAAGGCTCCGCACGGAGCTCAAGTTGACGCCGGAACAACTCGCTAAAATATCGCCGATCATCGATAAAACGGTCGTGCAACTGAAACAAACGCGACGAGACACCGGCCAGCGCGTCCATGAAATCGTGATGAGCGCACATCAGGAAATGGCTGCGAATCTCACCGACGAGCAGCGCTTGAAATTGGGACAGATCGATGATCGCCATCGACAGCAACGTCGCAGTCGCGGGGTGCCCGATCCCACTCCGGAGCCGTCTACGTCGCCCTAACACGGACTTCCAGCCTATTTTGTCGATCGAGTCACGACATTTTTAATTTTCCCCTGCTACCGCTAGAGCAGGGCATACCTCGCTTTATCCGGACGCAACACGAAGCATCGGCGCGCGGATACCTTATAAAACCGGTACATTTTCAAATTCAGGCACTACCCGGGACTCACGTACTTCGCGAAGACGTTTCAATGGCGCGCCTGGTAGACACGCAGCTCGGCATCATGATCTTTCTGTCGCGGCACAGCGACGAAGAGTCTGTCAAGTTCAGGCACAAACAAGCAAGTCCGTGCCAGCGGAGCGGTCAGCAATTTTGCGACCACGCGGTAATGGTCAGGATCCACTTGCCCCCCCACTTCGAGCGTGCCTTCGGCTCCGGTGGCATATATCCGCTGATGTTCCCCATCGTAAAAAATGCAGTCGGTTTCACCGCCGATGGGAAATGTCGCGACTTCGCGTCCCGTGTTGCTATCAAGCACGACCACACTTGCAGGATTACGGCACCCTACAAACAGCCTGCTGTGCCCCTCGTCAAAGGCCATGGTGTAATTGACCTTTGCTTTAGTCAGTTGCCATCGACCGACGACTTCTGCCTTGCTGCGATCGATCACGAAAACGCTGTCGGTTTTCGGGACATTCACAAAGAGGCGGCAACCGCCCGTCTCTATCGCGAACGCTTCCGGATGGCCAGGAAGCTTGATCTCTGGCAGCTTTTCCATCGTGTCTAGTTCAATCGGCCCAATTACTCCGTCTTGTGCCGCGACATAGACTCGCCGCGCCTGTGCGTCATAACGAAGATTGTCCGCGTCGGCAGTGAACGGGAAGCGGTAAATTAGATTTAGTGACGAGCCGTCCAGAAATTGCACTTCTCCATTTCCGCCGTTGGCAACTACGACCTGCTTTGTGTCTGCGAGGTACAGAACTCCTTGCGGTTCGTGGAACCCAGTCACACTTCGCAGGCGACTCCCATTCTTTAGGTCAACGACTTCTAGTGTGCCGTTCGCTTTCGCGGCGATGAAGACTCGCTGGCCAACTAAATCAATCGCGAGATGATCGAACTTCCCTTCGACGCCGGGCAGAGGGATGCTCTGCTCTAAGATGAGCAGTGCTACGTCAGCCCGATTTGCGTTTATCGCGGCTGAAGCACCTATTAGCGAGAGGAATATTGCTAGTTTCATTCTTGTTCGCAGAGCAGCTCTTTCGTCATGGTTCTCAAGAACTGCAATTATCTGCTAGCGGTTATTGCGCTGAATTAAGTACGATTCACATGCGGCATCGCATCCGGGTATGTTTGCCTGACACTTGGGTTCTTGGAAGTGCGGCCCTGCATGCGCTCTGAGTCGCTCGCGATCGGCAACGTCATGCAAAATTCAGTCCACTGGCGATCAGAACGCAGAAGTGTTACGTCTCCGGTATGCGCGCGCGCGATCTCACGCGCGATGCTTAGGCCAAGACCATGTCCCGCTGCTACGTCTCCGCTGAGTGAATCCCCGCGATAAAAGCGGTCGAAAACCTTTTCCTTCGCTTCGCCAAAGATTCCGTCACCGTTGTTGCGAATGGTAAGTACCGCAGTTTCACGGTGAACCAAAGCGGATATAACCACAGCTCCGCCGGCGCGGTTATATTTGATGGCGTTGTCGATCAAGTTCATCAACGCGCGGCTAAGTAATCTCCGATCCCCGCGCACGCGGAGTTCGGAAGGCAAATCGCATTGGAGAGTAAGGTTTAGCGGGAGGGCGAGAATCTCAGCATCTTCCCGGAGTTCGCGTACGAGTGAGGTTAGATCGACGGTTTCTTGCTCAAGTGCGAGACGGCGATTATCAGCACGGGAAAGAAATAGGAGTCCGTCGATGATCTGCGATAGCTCCAAACATTGCTTGATTATGCTGGCACAAAGCTGGCGCTGGTCCGAGTTAGCGTTTAGATCATTCAGCTCTGACTCCGCTTCCGCACGCATGAGAGCCAGTGGTGTTTTGAGTTCGTGAGAAGCGTCCGAGGTAAACCGGGTGACTTGGTCGAAGCTGCGCTGCAAACGATCGAACATTCCATTTAGCACAGACGTCAGATGCGCAATTTCATCCTGGGATGACGGTGCTGGAAGCCGCTGGTGAAGGTCCGACGCGGAAATTGTTTCTGCTTGCGCGGCGATTGCTTCAACTGGCGCAACCGCGCGCCGCGCAATCCACCAGGCGCCAAATCCCGCTGCCACGATGACCATCGGCAGGACGACAACATATGCCAGAAGTAGCTGTTCAACAGTCTCGGTGATTTCCTTTGTTTCGCCGCCGATGACCAGGATAATCCCGTCCTGATGAAATACGCCAAAACGAAGGGCACGACCATTCCAGGCAATATTTTGCTTGGGCGTTTCTGCCATGAGAAACGCCGGTCCTTTCTCGAGCTCTCGCGAGCGATAGAGCACCTGGCCGGCATCGTTGCGGATCCCGATATAGCGCAATCGCTTTGACTGATCGAAGAACGCTTCGACCCTTCTGCGATTTCCCCAGTCCACGCGCTGTTGTTGCAGCGCGCTGAAGAAACCTTGCGCCTCCGCTTTGATATCCTTGTCAAGGTTTTCGACCAGTTCCTGTCTCAAACTCCAAGCTGCACCAGTGGCGAATACCACGAGAGCAACCGAAACAACGCCGACCGCCCAAAGTGTCACTCGTGCGCGCAGCGTTGCTATTTTCATCGGTCCTCCCGCATTACATAGCCCGCGCCCCTGATCGTGTGGAGCAATTTGGGCAAACGACCGTCATCGATCTTGCGTCGCAACCGCTGAATGCAAACCTCGACAACGTTAGTGCCGGTATCGAAATGGTGCTCCCACACATGCTCGCAAAGCGCGGTCTTTGTGATGACACGCCCCGCGTGAGCCATCAAATACTCTAGCAGGGCAAACTCGCGATTCGTTAGTTCAATTTTGGCGTCGCCTCGCATCGCCTCGCGGTTGATCACGTTCAAAGAAAGGTCTGCGACTTGCATGATTGCGGCATGCTCTCCCGAAGCTCGACGTAGCAGTGCCCGCACCCGCGCGATGACTTCACTAATCGAGAACGGCTTCGGCAGGTAGTCGTCGGCGCCGAGGTTCAGACCTTCAATTCTTTCATTTACATTCCCGCGCGCGGAGAGAAGCAGCACTGGCGTGTTCACGCGCTGACGGCGCATCTCGCGCAAGACACTGAGCCCGTCGCGTCCTGGCAACATGATGTCGAGTACGACCGCATCGTATGCCTGAGTGAGAATTTGAGCGAGCGCCGCGCTACCGTCGTGCACGAGGTCAACCACCAGATTCTCCTGCGCGAGGCCGTTGCGCAGAAAGCTTCCGAGTTTCTTTTCGTCTTCCACGACCAGCACTCGCATCCCCAAGAATTTAAGTGAAAGCGCTAGGCGGCGCCAGGCTGGGAATGAAAATAACAAAAATGTAAGCGGCTCGCGACCTTCTCCGACAGCTTAATTAGCTTAGATTTCCGACATGAAAGATGCGCGCTGTTGCGTTGTTGCGCGCTCTCCTACTGCACGGTATGCCGGGTGCTCAAGGAACCGGTATGACACTCGCTTTAGTAAGTCGGATAGAAACTGCAGTCTTTGCCTGATTGACCCTTGGATGACTCTTTCTTGTCGCACTCGTTCTGCATTAGTCTGGGCCGCACTCTCATTCGCGATTGGCGGCATCTGCAATCGGATCATCATTCGGTTAGTTGCTTTTGGTGGATTAGCAGCCTTCTCACATTTTGTCTCAGCCGCTGATCTGACTGGAGAGGTAACCCTAGCTCAGGCGTTGGCGCTTACGCTGAAACAGAATCCCCATCTAGCGGCGGGTTCCTGGGATGTACGGAGCGCGGAGGCTCGCGTTTCGCAGGCGCGCTTGCGACCGAATCCGGAGCTTGGAATGCAAAGCGAAGATATTAGCGGCAGCAGACCGGGTTTTAGCCATTCGCAGACGACACTGCAACTGAGTCAGCTTCTGGAGCTGGGTGGCAAACGGAGCGCACGCGTGCGCGAGGCGGCGTTTGGACACGAGCTTGCCAAGCTGGATTATGAAAGCAAGCGGCTGGATATTTTGAAGAAGACCGCACAGGCGTTCGTCGAGGTCTTGAGTGCGCAGGAACGGGTGCGACTCGGGCAGGAAAACCTGGAGCTCGCCTCCGGTTTGATTCCCGATATTCGCAAACGAATTGAGGCCGGGAAAGCCTCGGCCATTGAACAAACGCGCAGTGAAGTGGCAGTGGCTTCCGCGCGGATTGAGCTCGATCAGGCGAAGAGATCGTTGATCACTGCGCGCCAACACTTGGCGGCGCAATGGGGCAGTGCGCAGCCGAAGTTTGCGCAGGTCGTCGGCGACTTGGAACATGTCACTTACTTGCCCAGTTTGGAAAATCTCTCGCTGAGTCTCGCGCACAATCCCGAAATTGCGCGATGGGAGCCGGAAACCGATAAGCGACAAGCCACGCTTCGTTTGCAGCAGGCCCAAGCAGTTCCGAATATCACTTTGTCGGCCGCCCCGCGTTACATAGGCGAGACTCGTGAATGGACAAGCGTGATCGGTTTCTCATTGCCGCTTCCACTTTGGAATAGAAATCAGGGCGCGATTCTCGAGGCAAAACATCAGCTTGCCAAAGCAGACGACGAGAAACGTAGCGCGGTGACGCGTCTTTCGTCGGAGTTGAACGATGCGTATCAAACGGTCGCAAGAACGTCCAATGAGATTCACGTTTTAAAGAAGTCAGTGCTTCCCGGAGCTGAAAAAGCAGCGGATGCGATTCGACAAGGCTACGAGGCGGGTCGGTTCAGTTATTTGGACGTCAATGAAGTGAGGCGAACGCTAACGGCGGCGCGGCTGCAATATCTGCAGGCATTGAGCGACTATCACAAAGCGGTGGCTGAAATCGAAGCCTTAACCGTCCAACCGTTCGACGCCAAGTCCGGTTTTTCAAAATGAAAAGGCGATATATTCTGCGTGCTCTCAGTGCGGTCTTTTTCATCAGCCTGTCGTTGTTATTGTCATGTTCCAAATCGAAAAAAGAAGCTAACGAACACGCCGCTGAGCAGCCGGAAAAAAAACGGATCGAAGTAACGGAAGAGGCGCTTAAGAAATCTGGAATTCAGATCGAAGTTGCCGGCCCGACGGTTCTCAAAAAAACGCTGAAGCTGAACGGGAAAATCACTCCCAACGAGGAACGCATGGTGCATGTTAGTCCACGGTTTCCCGGCATTGTTAAATCGATTGCGAAGCGGTTAGGCGATGTTGTGAAGACAGGCGAGGCACTTGCTGTGATTGAAAGCAATGAAAGCTTGCAGCCATACGAGGTGAAATCGGAGATCGACGGAACAATTATCAAGAGGGACATCGCGCTCGGCGAGTTCGTGGATACGAGCAAAACCATTTTTATCGTCGCTGATCTGAGCAACGTCTGGGTGGATTTCAGTGTTTATCGCCACGAATCAGAAAATTTGCGCGTAGGACAGAAGGTCCTCATTCAGCCAAATGAGCGCGCTGACAAAATCGAGAGCACGATCTCCTACATTTCGCCATTCGGGCTGGAGAACACACAGACGACGCTGGCACGCGCTGTTGTCCCAAACGACAATGGCCAATTCCGGCCTGGTCTGTTCATCAACGGCGACGTTATTATTGGCGAAACCCATGTGCCGGTTGCAGTGAAAGCAAGCGCTGTTCAAACACTCGAGGACAAGCCGGTCGTATTTATCCAAGCTGGCAAAGGCTTTGAGATGCGAGAGGTCACGACAGGCGAGCGTGACGACGAGCGTGTTGAAATAAAATCGGGCGTCGCCGCTGGCGAAAAGTACGCTACGGAAAACAGTTTCCTTTTGAAATCAGAACTCGCCCGACCCGAACCGGGAGAGGAATAAGCGCCGCGAGATGATTGAAAGATTAATCGATTTCTCAATTCGCCGGCGCTGGCTTGTGCTCGTAGCGGTGCTTGCGGTCGCAGCGCTCGGTCTTTGGAACTACGGTCGTTTGCCAATCGACGCTGTGCCAGATGTCACCAACGTGCAGGTGCAAATCAACACCGCTGCGCTCGGTTACTCGCCGCTCGAAACCGAACAACGCATCACGTTCCCCGTAGAAACCGCGATGGCGGGACTTCCACATCTCGACTTTACCCGCTCGCTTTCCCGCTATGGATTGTCGCAAGTCACCGTTATTTTCAAAGACGGGACCGATATCTATTTCGCCCGTCAACTAATCAGCGAACGGATCGCACAGATCAAAGACCAACTCCCGCCGGGAGTCACAGTGGAAATGGGACCGATCAGCACCGCGCTCGGCGAGATCTATATGTGGTCAGTCGAAGCGAAAGAGGGTGCGAAGAACGAACAGGGCCAGCCTTACAGCAGCACGGATCTGCGGACGATTCAGGAATGGATCATCAAACCGCAAATGCGCAACGTTCCGGGCGTAATCGAGATCAATTCGATCGGTGGCTACGAAAAGCAGTACGACGTCACGCCGCGACCGGAACGGCTCGTTAGTTATGGATTGAGTTTTCGCGATGTGATGGACGCGCTGATGCGCAACAATGCGAATGTCAGCGCCGGTTACATCGAGCGGAACGGCGAACAATATCTAATCCGAGTGCCAGGCCAGGTAGCCGGGGTTGAAGATATCGAGCAGATCATTGTGGGCGGCGGCGAAGGTGTTCCCATCCGCATTCGCGATGTCGCTGATGTCGGACTCGGGAAGGAACTGCGAACCGGTGCGGCCACGCTCAACGGCAAGGAGACCGTCATTGGCACAGCGCTGATGTTAATGGGCGAAAACTCGCGCGCGGTGGCGGACCGCGTTGATGTGAAGATGAAGGAAATTAACCGTTCACTGCCACCGGGCGTAACCGCGCGGACGCTCTACACCCGCACCAAACTCGTCGACGCGACCATCGACACGGTGAAGAAAAATCTTTTTGAAGGCGCGCTGCTCGTGATGGCGATCCTTTTCGCGTTGCTCGGCAACTGGCGCGCCGCCCTTATCACCACCTTTGTCATTCCGCTTTCCATGATGTTCGCAATCACCGGCATGGTGACAAACAAAGTGAGCGCGAATCTGATGAGTCTCGGCGCGCTCGACTTTGGTCTGATTGTCGATGGCGCTGTCATCATTGTCGAAAATTGCATGCGTCGTCTAACGAATGAGCAAGCGAGGCTCGGTCGATTGCTCGCCCACGAAGAACGCCTTCGCACAGTGCGCGAGGCGACGAAGGAAGTAATCACGCCAAGTATTTTTGGAGCGATCATCATTATGGTGGTCTATCTGCCCATCCTCACGCTCCAGGGCGTGGAGGGAAAAATGTTCGTGCCGATGGCAGCGACGGTTTTGCTCGCGCTACTGGGCGCGATGATTTTTTCCCTCACATTTGTTCCGGCCGCGATCTCCATCGGGCTGGGAGGGAAACTTGCGGAAAAGGAGAACGTTTTCATGCGAGCAGCGAAACGCTTTTATGTGCCGCTACTCGACCAAGCATTGCGGAAACGCGGACTTATCCTGAGCGGTGCCGTAATCGTGCTGGCTCTCAGTTTCGCCCTCTTCACGCGGCTCGGCGGCGAATTCATTCCGACGCTCGATGAAGGCGACCTTGGTCTCGAAATCTACCGCGTCGTCGGTACGGGAATGGATCAGGCGGTAAAAATGCAAAAACCTTTTGAGGAAGCTTTGATCAGTCTTCCGGAAGTTCAGCTCGCATTCGGGCGCTTGGGAACAGCAGAAGTTGCGACTGACCCAATGTCCCCGAATCAAGGCGATGAATTCGTCATTCTGAAACCAGAGAAAGAATGGCCGAATCCGAAGAAACCGAAGGCGCAATTGATCGAAGAAGTGGACGAAGCGGTTAAGCAAGTGGTCGGCACGGGTGTTGAGATTGAGCAGCCGGTCCAACTGCGCGCCAATGAACTGATCTCCGGGGTGAAAAGCGACATGGCGGTAAAAATTTTTGGCGACGATCTCGAATTGCTTACAGCAACCGCAGAAAAAATAAGAGGAGTCCTTGTCAAAATCCGCGGTGCAGTCGAGCCAAAGGTGCAGCAAGTCGAAGGTCTGCCGTTGCTCACCATCCAATTGAAACGCGACGAGCTCGCACGCTACGGATTAAGTGTGGGCGAAGTGCAGGACGTGGTGGAGATGGCAATCGGCGGGAAAAATGCTGGTCAAGTTTTTGAGGGCGATCGCCGCTTTCCTCTCGTCGTTCGTTTGCCAGAAGACTTGCGCACTGATCTTGATGCGCTCAGACGCATCCCGCTTGCTCTACCAAAGAGCGATCACGCCAATCAAACACTCAACCTTGCTTCCCCTCCGCCAGCGTTCATCACACTTGGCGACGTTGCGGATTTGCAAACGGCGCAAGTGCCTAACGAGATAGGTCGCGAGAACGGCAAACGCGTCGTCATGGTCACGAGCAACGTGCGCGGTCGCGATCTCAGCTCGTTTGTCGGCGAAGCGCAGCGTGCCGTGCGCGACAAAGTGCAAATTCCTCCGGGTTACTGGCTCGGCTGGGGCGGCCAGTTCGAACAGCTGCAATCCGCAACAGCGCGTTTGAAAGTGGTCGTGCCCCTCGCACTGGCTTTGATTTTCGCGCTCCTCTTCATGGCCTTCGGTAATGCCAAAGACTCACTTCTCGTCTACACCGGCGTGCCGCTGGCACTAACTGGCGGAATTCTCTCGCTTTGGCTGCGCGGTCTGCCCTTTTCCATTTCCGCCGGCGTTGGTTTCATTGCGCTTTCTGGTGTCGCCGTCCTCAACGGCGTGGTCATGGTTTCTTTCATCTCGCGGCTTTGGAATGAGGGGCATCCACTGGAAGAAGCGATTCGCCTCGGCACGATTACTCGGCTTCGTCCCGTGCTCATGACGGCGCTCGTCGCGTCAGTCGGATTTCTGCCCATGGCTCTGGCGCATGGTCGCGGTGCGGAAGTGCAACGTCCGCTCGCGACGGTTGTGATTGGCGGAATCATTTCGTCGACCGCGCTGACCTTGCTCGTCCTTCCAGTGCTTTATCGGACGTTCCACCGTAAGAAGCGCTCTCGCACTGCTCGATCATTTGCCCGACACGACCTCGAGGAAGTGCATCGAGAGGAATTACCAACTACCGTCGAGCATTCTTGAGTCTGCCTGCTTCTTCGCATATGCTGCCATTCCAAATTATTGAGTAGGCTGGTTCGAAAACAGCGTTCCATGCCCATGGATCGAAGCTCAAAAGAACACGAGGAACTCTCCCGAACTGATTCGGAACCAGACCGATCTGAATTCTGGAAAATAGTTGATAAGACCAAGCCAGAGAAGCTTCGTACTCTTTCGGATGAAGAAATCCGAGATTGTCAGAACTATTTCTTGGAAATTCTTGACTCAACGCTTCCTGCGTATGAGAGCGTAACCGCATCGCTGCGATTGATCCTGCTACGAGGTGAGATCGACCTAAGGCATAGCGACGCTCGGCAGCGGCAAACCCAGCGCCTCTTACGCTGGGCGATTCGAGGTGGAATTCTTTCCGCAGTTGTAATTCTTTCCGCAGTTGTTGCAATCGTGTTTGGAATCGCAAACAGGTCGACTCCCGAGCGTGTGCCCGCTGCTCCTACAGAAGCTACAGAAGTTCCAGCCATAATCCCGCCAACGCCTGCAGCATTACCAACGACCACACCAACGCCTGCAGCATTACCAACAACCACACCGGCGCCGACACCCGCGCCGACGATGTCTGTCGTAAGGACACGAACACCGACGACACAGAAGAAAAAAACGGGACGCACCCGACGTAGGCGCCCGACACCGACGCCTAGGTTTTGGCATCAATTCTTGAAGCCAAAGTCAACCAGATAGCCTTAGGTCAAAGACTCTTTATTACGAACCGAGATTTTTCACCGTTTGTTCCGTTAAACCTGGCGGCGATCAATCTTCCAGAAATGGCTCGATCAAAAGAATGTCGGGCTGATGTTTTGGATCAGTTCGACAATGTCATAAGGCTCGTGTGCCCCGCCGCAAGCATGATCGCCAAGTGGATTTGGCGCGTACGCGCGATAGTTGTGATGAAAGACGGACCAGGTGATCGAAAAACTATTTCGCGTCCGGTTTCGGAATTGAAGCTTGCCCAAATACGCAACGCCAACCAGTGGGCGTCCGAACGTAGGTCTCACTGAACCAGACTTTGAAGGGGGGTTGGTCTGTCGTGCCTTTGATCTTCAACAGCTCAGTAACAACAGCCGTATCGCGCCATACTCGCACTTTCTGCGTGCCTTCCTCCACCTCCTCATCCTCGTAGATCGTCCGTTTCTCTCGCGTTTCGTTGATCAAGTCGGCTTTCGTCAACGAAGCACCGCGATCGTTTACCAAAACAAAGTCATCGGCCAAGATCTGATCCATTATTCCGATGTCATTGGCCTTAACTGCCGCTCGGTACACAGTATCCAACGCGCCAATCATTTGTGCGTCCACAGTTAGGGGCGGCGTCGGTAAAGCCAATGGAGTTGGTATTGGTGCTATTGTGCTTTGGGCATCAGGTTGCCTGGTTTGTTGCTCCGACGTTCGGGTCGCCGTCTGTTCCGGCGCCATGCTGGCCGTGTGTTGTAGGACTGCAGTCGGGCTTTCTTGTACGGCTGGCGAAAGGTTCCGCTTTGGAGCTGTCGCCTTTTTGCGAGGGCTTAGGCGATTCTCCGGCGGCTGATTCACTGGCGTGTTACCGACGTTAACCAAGCTCGCCTGCAATGTTTTTCCATTGGCACCGACGTAAGGGACAGCTCCCTCGAATTTGCCTTCCACCATTTTGCCTGAACGACGGCTGATGACGACCGCGTATCTTCTGGAATCCGGAATGTTGGAGCCAGTGACGATTGTTGGCTCAACTTGATACCACGTCAGTGTACCAGAGCCAGCGGCGAATCCATTCTTGTCGCGCCTGCCGGACCACGTTGCCTCCTCGCCAGGTTTAGGTGAATCATTCCAGACGAGCGTTTTTCCGTCTCTCGTGGACTGATAAGAGCCGGCACCGTAAGCGACGCTCGCGAACAGAAGGAGGGCGCTGCAAACAAAGAACGATCGGATGTTCATGCCGAAATGATCAAGCAAGCAGGCCAATACTCTCATTGATGTGACGATCCTTTGCTATTTGGGTGACCAAGTGATTAAGCTTGTTTTGCCGATGGGAACGCGACCAAGCGCCAACTGTCGGCTCCTTTTTTCTGTCTCGCCGCTTTCTGTCCACTTTAGTTTTTTACCGGACGAGTTTTTGCTTTTTCCGCTGCGTTCGTCGTGAGAAGAGAATCGATGGCATTCGCAACACTCAGGACGCAAGCGGTACAATTTGTGATACAGACGGGACCGTTCTGTCAACCAAAATTTCTAAATTTATTTTTGGAAACTTGCTCCTCCGGTTTCCGTAGAAATCTGCGTGGCCAATTGTGCCGCGACAATCGAGCCATGAAACAGCGCAAAGCCCAAATGATCAAAGCGCGCGTTTCAACTAATATGAAGCGTGGCATCGATAACCTGGCCGACAAACGCGGCGAAAGCGAAGCGGTTATCGTTCGCGAAGCTCTCAGTCAGTATTTGCGGAAATCAACAATCCTGCTTGAGAGCAAGCCATCGCGTCGCCCCAAAAACCCAAACTAACTTCGCTCGCAGATTATCTTTAATGACCCGCTTCTTGATACTGACTTTCAAAACCAGTTGAAGTCATGTTGCTAAGAATCATCAATCGCTAGTAGTTTCCGCAAGGGGCTGAACAAATCGCGTGCCATTGAGACTCTTACTGCTTTGATGACGGCAATCATGTCATAACGATATTTTTAGTGCTCTCAAGCGGCCATGTTCCCGGAAAGACTAACAAGTGGTGGTTCTTGTATACGTGTATGGCTGGCCTTGTTGCGCCGATATGTTTTGCGCCAAGGTCAGGGCGACGAGGAAGGGTTGCTTTCTGAGCAATTGCGCGGCTTCGGAGAACAAAAATGGCAGAGTTAAGGGTTCTCGCGCGTGAAATACTGGGAAATTATCGCTGACAATCTCAGCAAAGCCGGATTCAGTTCTGACTGTTTCATCTCAGATCGACTCCAGAGGCCGCGTACTTTGCACAGCGGACGCATACTCTCGCGACGGTCGCCGGTTCACTATTCTGTCAGACAAAAGGCTCAGCGCGTTTTTGGAGCTTAAGCGAGTTACCGCTCTCGCTTCTTAGGGGATGCGGATGAAACTAGTAAAATTCGCCCGCGCGCATGCAGACCTCACTCCGGCTTCTGCGTCGCATCGTCGAGCTCTCGCGCTACGATCTCACGCGTCTTGCTCATCGTTTTGACCGGCGTCTCACCCGGTAGTGAGGCAATCCAGACCATCCGCAGTTGCATAACTGTAATCTGTTACTCAATTTTTGCGTCCATGCTCGGAAACCTCTCTCTCCGCACCATGTGTCAACGTCGTGTTGGACGCGGTTATGAACAAGCACACGGCCTGCAGGAATCCTGTGTGGAATGCCGAGACCATAATAGCGTACTGATTCGAAACCTTCGAGATTTCTAGGTATTTCGCCGAAACCGAGACCGAAATCGAGTATCTCTTGCGCGCTCAAACGCCTTTTTGCGGCGCTGGATTTCTTCATTTGTTCAGCACCTCCTTGCCGTCATACTGTGCCAGAGTGGGTACCGGGCGCTTCAGAGTCCGGATCGGAAGAAACAATCCCTTTTTTCTTGACGCTGCCTACGGCACCCCCCACAAACCGTAGTATAGGATCGATTATTCGCGGCGCCAAATATTATCGCTCGAAGCCTTGCCCGATGTCCGATACGGCCTGTTGGCGGCGGCGTCCTGTTACGGTCTCGCGCTGGATGGGTACGCTTTCGGAACGTGGCGGATCAAAAGGATCTTTTTCTTCTGCTTCTTGGGAGCGTGGAGAACATTTCACTATCTGTTCAAACTGCCGTGTGCAATGATTCGATAATCAACTTCTAAAAAGAAGAAGTGCGATTTTCACGGCTAAGTCTTGGCGTGATAGCGATTCACTGTAGCCATGAACACACAATTCTTCACAACCCCCCTTCCATACCTGCGCCGCTTTGCCGGCTTCTTTGCGTTGATTCTGCCAACCTGTCTCGCATTGGCCCAGGGCACGCCCGTCGCCCCGTCGGCTGTTTATACCAGCACGAACTTTAGCGCCAACGTCACGGCTGGTCCCATCGTCAACCTGAAGCAGCTGGCCAGTGGATCGCCTGGTCCCGCAGGAAGTGCCGGCGGAGAGACTCACTTTAACCGTTTTCCCAAGCTTCTGCCGCCCATGCAGGACACTGGAGAAACCGCTCCGCAATTGCCCACACCTTTGGCCAGCGCGCCCGAGATACCGGATTCGTCCTTCCGCGGCTTTATCGGTTTGACCCATCTCGACCAGCGGCTCTACGCCGGCGGCGGGAATCAATTCAGCACTGAGCCACCAGACCAGGGGCTGGCTGTCGGCAACGGTTTTGTGCTCGAGGGCGTAAATGCCGCGATTAATGTTTACGACACAAACGGCATCGTCCAGCTCCCGCGGCCGGTCTCGCTCGACGAGCTGTTTGGGTTACCGCCGGCCATCAATCGCATCACGGGAGAATTCGGCGTTTTCGCCGGTGATGTGAGTTGCTTATTCGATCCGGAAACGCAGCGCTGGTTCGTCATGGCTTGGGCGCAGCTGAACACGAGAAACGGCACGCCTTTGCGTCAGAGCAGACTTTATCTTGCCGTCAGCCAGACGGACGACCCGCGGGGTGCTTATGTCACTTACACTTTCAACACGACGGGCGCGAATGCCCCGGATGCCAATGGCCCGAGAATACCCGATTTTCCGCATTTTGCTGTGGATCGTTACGGCCTGTTCGTTAACTGGCAGGAATTCAAGATTAATCCAGACGGCAGTTTTGATGGCTACATCGGCACGGCCATTTTGGCTGTTTCAAAGACCGCGCTCATCAACGGCGGCGGAGGCCGACCGCCCCGACATCTCGAGCTGTTTCGGATTCCCTTTTCGGACACCGGGTTCGCCTTCAGGGTCTGGCCTGCTTACATCCCTCCAGGGCAGACTCCGGTGCTGAGTAATGGCGGGACCGAGTACTTCGCTAGCTCCAATGTCTCCGGCAACAGCGGACACCACATTGCTATCTGGGCGTTGACCAATACCAGCTCTCTCGACACGCCGAGTCCGAATCTGCAGTTGAGTAGAACAGAAGTAAGCACGCAGCAGTATGTGTTCCCGAACTTCGGCGTCCCGCAAAAGAATGGTTTCCACCCGCTGGGCGCGTCTCTTGGTGAGCCAGTCGAAGACCTGGACCCCGGGAATGACACGATTTCTTCTGCCGAGTACGTAAACGGTAATCTCTGGGCGACGCTTAGCTCAGCAATGAGGGACGGCAACGCCAACATCGAAGTCGTGGAGTACTTTGCTTTCACACCGCAGATCACGAATGGAAACCTAACTGCCAGCCTCTTTACTGAGGGAGTGATCGGACGCTCCGGCCTCTTCCTCATGTACCCCGCTATCGCCATTAACACCGATGGTAACGGCGCCATCGAATTTTCGGTGTCTGGCCGTAACAATTTTCCCAGTTCGGGCTTTGTCAGCCTCACGGGCACAACTGTGAGCTCGATCAACATAGCTCGTGCCGGAAACTTGCCGGAGGATGGCTTTACCGGCTACCCAGAGTTCGGCGGGAACGGAATTGCGCGGTGGGGTGACTACTCGGCCGCTGCAGTGGACAACGTGGACAACGCGATCTGGATGGCAACCGAGTTCATCCCCGATTTAAATCGGACAGAGTTCGCCAACTGGGCTACGTACATCACACGCTTCCAACCATAGCAGCAGGACAGGTCTTAAGTCGCCGGCATTGTAACATGCGCTGACATACGCGTTGCCGCGGTTTCGCTGGAGTTTAAGCTTGTTATTCAACCGACGAAAACGAATTTCACACGCTGACGCGCATCTAGATGGAAAGGCATTTCATTCTGTCCTCGGATGAAAAGCTGATCACGTTTATCGAACCGGAATCAGCGATTATTGCACCCAGCTACCAATTTTCCAGGGCCGACGGAAATTTACGTTCTTGCATTACCAGGCTTTGAAATCGGCGTGTGGTCGTGCTCTCTTTCGCATTGCCAGCCGGACCATGGAACCTGGGTCAATCGCGACGCGAGCCCCAGCCTACATCATTTAGGCGCTTAATGATGTTTTTTGCGTGACAATTTGGAGATTCTGGGTTGAAGTTTCTTTTGCAGCGGCTGCGAGCACGTCACCGCGTGCGGAGAGGCGGTTATTGAAGTGGAGGCCGTGCTAAATGTGGACACCGGGCCAAGGGTAAGTCCCCGGAATCCTTGGCGACCCTCGCAGTCGCTGACTTCATGTGGTCGACCGTAGAACTGCGCGTATCCCAATTACACCGCAGGTCAGATCGACACCATATCTTACGCGGCTCGAATTTCATAAGCGTGCATTGGCACGGGTTTCACCTAGAAGCATTTCCGGGCTTGAAATAGGTTTTCCTCTGATTTGCAGGATGGGCGAAAATTAAAACGGAGATTCCACATTTAATAGGCGGTGGTGACGGGATTACAACGGTGCGATGAGCCAGGTTTGCCAAAGACCCTCGCGCTTATCATACCGGATGGCCGGAGCTAACGGTCGCGGGGACCTCCGGCGCCCGTCATCATCGACTAAAATGGAGGATTCGAGGGTTTAACATTCCCTGGGAGCGACTTGGGACCTCCATCGGTGCGGAGAGGCGGCAAGGGAGCCCGTGCCGATTCATACACCTGCCAGGTTAAGTGCCCGAGAATCCTAGCCCCTCGCAGTTTGTTGCACGGTTTCTTCGGCACAAGCGCGTCGAATTTTTCAAAACGAATCGCCGATAGATGAAGTCATTGCATTTTGGATCTCGATAGCGTTAAGCCAGCTAATATGGTCATCCTAACATGAAACCATGCGGGCGACTTCTCTGGCCGGTAGCGAAAAGCTATTAAGGCAGAATCAGTCGGTTGCAAGAGGACTGCCAAATCGGTGGTCGCGAGCGATCGCATGCCTCTGGCGCGCGAGATTGACTTTGACCTTGTGCATCGAATGTCGGGACGCTTTCAGCGACTGCTCGCTAGCTGCCGTAATGCCCGGGCTGCGCGAACCTCAATTCACCTGTCGAGGATCTAGGTGTTCGGAATCTTGCGCTCGGTCTGCCACCTTCAGGGAATGCAGAACCGCTTCAAACACAGCGTCGGGCGAAATCTCATTGATGCATTTGCGGCCCGTGCGGCATACTCCACTATAATAACAATCGCACGGAGTAGGCGGTTCTACGATCTCTCCGCGGCCGTAAAGCTCAAATTCATAGCGATTAAAAATATTGTTCAGCAGCACTAAAGGCGTACGCGCACCTATCGCTAAATGCATAGCCATGGTAACTGCACTGACGATGCACTGACAACGCTCGATCATCGCATAAAAGATTTCCAACGGTTGAACGCCTGACGCCAAGCAATCCGTCGCGTCAACTAGCCGCGCTGACATTTCAACTTCCTCCGGTCCTCCTAACAGAACCGGTTCCAGTCCGCGCGCTTTGAGCAGTTTGATCAATTCAGTCCAATATTCCACCGGCCAGATTCGAGAAGGCCAGCGCTTTCCGGCCCCAATATTTAGTCCGATAACAGAATCTTTAGGTAAAACCTGAGTTGCCGTTTCCCTTGCCGTAGCAGTCGTGTCGCGAAGCCAATATTCTTCTCTCCGGAAAGGTAACCCCGTGATATCGAAAATCTCTTCGACGTAGCTTTGGCGATTGCGCTGGCTATACGGGTTATCTATACCGGTCGCAAATTTGTGCCACGCAGCTTCATCCACGGGGTAAGGCAGACCGTTCCGAAGTGTGTAACCTCGATATTCCGTCGCTTGCGCGGATGCGGCGATAGCACATGCCTCCGGATCTTTGTCTAGATTCCAACAAAAATCCCATGTGCCCCGCGCGATTCGCGCCAACGTTGCAGCGGTGGGATGGACGGCTTCGCAGACGTGAGTGGGGAGAAGGTCGGGAAAGTGGGTGACCCAAAGTATTTTCGTGCCGCTGTTGATGGGATCGAGAGCGCGCAACAGAGGAGTTGACCTCAACACATCTCCAGCCGCACCAAGTTTGATGATAACCCCGCGTCGGTTCGTTGGCTGAAAATGGATACACGTGCAGCGATGCCCCGCTTCCACGTGCGGCCTGCACGGGCGATCGCCCAGATAGTGTACGCAGTCCGTGCGCAGGTTCTCAATCAGCCTGCGTGCCTCGGTCATGTTCGGTTATTCGCTTGTTGATACCCGTCAATGATCTGCCTGACTCGCCCGTAGCAACATGCCTAGATTTCGACGACGATGTAAACTAGGGATAAGATCTTTCAAAAGGGCTAAAGATTATCATTCACCCCAAGGTATCCTTCGCGCTCCATGTGTAACATAATCGCCTGCGCCGCTTCTTCAGGCGTGACGTCCGCAGTATTGATCACAATTTCCGCGTCCTTCGGTTCCTCATACGGGTCCGAAACACCGGTGAAGTCCTTGAGAATGCCAGCACGCGCCTTCGCATAAAGTCCTTTCCGGTCGCGGCGTTCGCATATCTCAACCGGAGTCGAGAGATACACCATAACAAAGCCGCCGAAAGGTTCAATCAAGGCGCGGACTTCTTTCCGCGTGACATCATACGGTGCAATTGGAGCACAAATAGCGATGCCACGATTTTTGGTAATCTCAGAGGCTACGTATCCAATCCGGCGGATATTAATATCCCGATGCTCCCTGGAAAAACCGAGCTCTGAGGAGAGGTGTTTGCGAACCAAGTCACCGTCAAGCAGGGTGACGGGGCGGCCGCCCATCTCGAGAAATTTAATAAATAGAACATTCGCGATGGTCGATTTCCCCGCTCCGGAGAGTCCGCTAAAGAATATTGTCACGCCTTGCTTATGCCGTGGCGGAAAACTCCGCTGTAGCTCATGAGCCACTTCAGTGTAGGTAAACCATTCCGGAAGGTCGCGCCCTTCATTGAGTCGCTGGCGCAATTCCGTGCCAGAAATGTTTAGCACGCGGGTGCCGGCAGGCACTTCGTCTTCTGGCAAATATTTATCTTTATCCTCCACATAGACCATGGTGTTGAATGGGACCATGGAGACGCCGATCTCCGCCTCGTATTTCCTGAACAGCTGTTGAGCTTCGTAAGGTTTGTAGAATGGATTACCGTTTGCGTCTTTGCCCGGCCCGGCGTGGTCGCGTCCCACGATTAGATGCGAGCAGCCGTGGTTTTTCCGGATCAGAGCGTGCCAGATTGCTTCTCGTGGTCCCGCCATTCGCATCGCAAGCGTCAACAACGAAAGCTTTGCTGTGCCCGGCGGAAACTTCGAAAGTATGAGTTGATAACAGCGGACCCGGGTAAAATAGTCCACATCGCGGGGTTTAGTGATTCCGACAGCCGGATGAATTAGGAGGCTTGCCTCCACTTGTTTGGCTGCCCTAAGCGTGAGTTCCACGTGCGCGCGATGCATGGGATTCCGAGTCTGAAACGCCACGACGCGGCGCCAGCCGAGACGGGCGAATTCGGCGCGTAGTTGGGCGGGCGTTGCGCGCAGGCTCTTAAAATCGTAAATGGATGGAAGCCGCAGACCTTCAACAGTGCCTCCCAGGTACCAGCGGTTTCCTTGGTTCAGTAGATTGTCAACGCCGGGATGAATCGGACTGGTCGTCCCCAAAACCCCTGCAGCTTCGGCTTTACGATCAGGCTTCCACACATCTTCCACGTTCAATACAGCGAGCATTACTCCTTCAGCATCGCGCAATGCAATTTTGCTGTTCTTGGACTTCAGAGACTTCGCAAAACATTCGCTCACATCGAGCGTTATCGGAATTGGCCAAAGAATGCCCGTCGTTAGCCTTAGAGAATGACAAACACTTTCGTAATCTGCCTTAGTCATGAAGCCGCGCAGAGGAGAAAAACCACCGCTCAAAAGCATTTCCAGATCGCAGACCTGGCGAGCCGTTAGATCCCAGGAAGGAAAATACCTGGACTGCGCTTTGAGCTCGGCTGCTTTCTCCTCGCCTACTCTCAAATCAACGAGTTCGCCGCCATGCGGCGGTACGAGGTGGTTGTGAATTTGCGAAGTACTCATTCGTTCACCGAATGGCCACTTGTTAGCCTGTTGTTAAATGCTCTAACCGCTTAGCGCAAGACAATATGGCACATCAGGGCTGATGAAAGAATTGTGGGGAAAGGGACGGTGTTTGTGTTGATTGGTCGACGGGGATAGGCATTCCAAAATAATTAAGCCAAGCGCGCGTTCGTCGCGTCGCGAGCATCGCCTTTTTTAGTAGCTGCCACGGAATTCAAGCTTCGCGCCTTGATGAATCTCGGCATCGCTTTCAGTTGGGACACGCCGCATCCGGCGATTAGGCGCGATCCCGACAAAGGAAACACAATTCCGGAAGTCTATTGTGAAACCAACAGGAATAATCGGGCGTGTTTGCTCGCTCGTCTGCTGCTCGAGTTCCCTCTTAGAGATTCGAGTCTTTTTGGCGAACGCATTTCCCAACTATCTTTGCGTCAGAACAAAAATGTAACCGGCGCGATTGATTGCCGGTCATTACCTGCGGAAGTGTAAAAAGCACAAGCAGAACAACAAACTGAAACATAAGCTATTGAAACGAAACCTTTTCACACTTATGTCAGCGAGTGGCACTGTGCTCGACGTCTTTTTCCGAAAACTTCGCTGCGCCGTTTCCAGAGAAATAATAAGAGAAGGCGAAGCGACACCCGCCTTGTGCCACAGCCACGGAACTACGCGAAAGCGGCTTTGTCATGGTGCAGGCACAACTTGGACTTGGCTGTCGAACACCTTCGGACGTGGCACCGGAAAGATTTATGTTTGAACGATTAACAAAAGGATTGAACCGACATCCCGCCAGTGAGGCGCCTACAACTACTGTTGTCACACAAAAGTAACACTAAAGATTTTGCCTTCGCCGCGCGCCGCGGCAGACTGCGAAACTATGAAGTCTCTCGCGAGTTCACGAAGCGAGCAAAGCCGTACTGGAATATGAAAGAAACATTCTGGAGTAAACTGCGCCAGTTATGGGCAATTCGCCGGCGCTGCCAAGAGATCAAGCTTCAACAACGAGAGAATCGGCTTCCGCGATCAAATGAATCTTATGGCAGGACGCGGCGACGTACTAAAATTATATCGCCAAAGGGACGCACGCTCAGATCAACTGAACAGAGCGCCCGATTCTCACCGGAGACATAGGAGTGCGAACCTCTCGTTGGTGTGTATTTTTTGGTTTCATTTTTTCGCCGCAATTCGCGACAAACGACTAAACTCTCAGCATAGGTTTTAGTTCACGGAGCCCCCAGCGTCGCGCCGCCGCGGGTGTCTTAAGTCTGGAGCCATACAGAAACTTAATCTGTATCCGCGGGTATCTGCGCCTGTGATCGCGGCCTCAAGATCCAGTCGGTCCTCGACGCTGAGTTCGGAAGTCGGCATGGGATTTACTGTGAGCCGCGCGCTCCAGTTGTTCCTGCAACTTGCGTTGGTCGGCGAGCGTTGAACGCTTGCCACGCTAAAGCTTCCGGCGTAAGCGGGTTGAACGTTGAGGACGAACATTGGGAATCCCGCTCTGATCGAGCTTATTTGCGACGAAATTCGCAATCGCGGCCCGCAGTCATTCGCGCGGTTCATGCAACAGGCTCTCTATCATCCTGAACACGGATATTATGCCTCGGGTCGGTGCGCGATTGGCCGGAAAGGCGACTATTTCACCAACGTCAGCGTCGGCCCACTCTTCGGACACCTGATGATGGCGCAGTTCGCTGAGATCTGGGAGCAGCTCGGTAAAATCGACAATTTTGTCATTGTTGAGCAGGGTGCGCACGATGGTCAGTTTGCGCGCGACGTTCTCCAATCCGCCCAGTCACGAGCCCCGGAATTTTTCGAAGCTTTGGATTATCGAATCATCGAGCCGTTTCCGATTTTGCGAGAGCGCCAATCGCGAATGCTGGAACCATTCCGAAACAAGATTGAATGGCGCGATTCACTTGAACCGTTCACTGGCGTCCATTTTTCAAATGAACTACTGGACGCAATGCCAGTCCGCTTGACCAGCCACGGCATTGAAAAATTTGTCGGCCTTCAAGGCGACATGTTTGCGTTCATTGAGGGTTCACTCTCAAACACGGCGTTTAATCAAGCTGCGCTCGATTGGATCGACAACCTGGCTGCGAACCTGAAGCGAGGCTACGTGATCGCCATAGACTACGGGCATTCGGGCGATGATTCTCAGAGCGATATTCAGGTCCGCGCCCAGCATCGACATCTCGACTCGCCCTTTGAACAAATCGGTCACGCAGACATTACGATGCACGTCGATTGGACGAGCATTGCTCGTCGCGCGGAGGCAGACGGACTCGCCATCGCCGGATTCACTGATCAACATCATTTCCTTACCGGCATCATCTCCACTTGGCCGGATCTCTTGCAAGCCGATCGCCCGACGAAGCGCGCGCTCCAGACGCTGCTGCATCCCGAGATGCTCGGCCGCGCCTTTCAGGCACTCGCTCTTGCCAAAAATGTCGATCCGACCGCGCCCCCGCCAGCCGGGTTCAAATTCGCGCGTGAGCCGCAGTCTGTGCTGGGACTTGGAAATCCGAATTAATGCATCAACTTTTCGGTTCCTTTGAGAACCCTTTGAAAACGCGGAACAGGAAAAAGAGCGAAGGAAACAATACCATCGCGCCGGCAACCACAGCATAGGTTAGCAACCGGAGCGTGGTCTCGGGGGCAGCGGCGTTAAAAATGGTGACGTCGGGCGTAATCAGCCTTGGATATTGCGCCAAGCTCCATCCGGTAAGGATCAAGGTCACTTCGGCGATCGCGGCTAATCGCGCCACCACAAATCTGCGCAGCCAAAGACTGACCAGTGCTGCGATCGCGCAAACGAGCGTCGCCCCAATGAGCAGCGGCGCCCACCATTGTGTCAAGCCGTGATACATCTCGGGCGCCCCTTGTTTTGAAGTAACGAAAACAATGAATGCGATTGGAACGAGCGCGACGCCGGAGCCGAGCGCTCGCAGGCGAAAATCATTTTGCACAAGCTTCCCGGTATTGGGGTCGACGGTAAGATAAGTCGCCGCAAGAAAAGCAAAGAGCGCGAGCGCGAACAGACCACATGCGAACGCAAACGGTGTAAGCCACCCGGCAAAGAAACCGCTCATAACACGACCGTCAGCGACACGAATCTGACCAGTGCTGAGCGCACCGAGCGCCACGCCCTGGATGAAAGGCGTAAAGAAACTGGCCGCGCCAAACAACAAACTCCAGCCCTGTTTTACCTCGTGAGATTTGATGTCGTACTTCCGGAAAATAAATGCCGAACCACGAAGGACGATTCCGATTAACATCAGAGTGAACGGAATATTGAGCGCCGTCATCATGGCTGCGAATGCCGGCGGAAAGGCGGTAAACAAAATGACGACGATAAGTATCAACCATACGTGGTCAGCCTCCCAGATTGGTCCGATGGCCCGTTCGATGGCGGCTCTTTGCGCGTCGGCGCGCGGCCCGGTCGCGAGCAAATCCCACATGCCGCCGCCGTAATCGGCGTCGCCAGTGACGGCATAAAAAATCAGCGCAACGAACATGAAACCGGCGACAATGAACTCAAACATTTTTCGTGATCAGTTCCGAAGCCGGCTCGTCGGTTTTCATAAACTGACGGCGCAACAAAAAAAGCAACGCCACCGAAAGGAAGATGTAGATGAGCGTGAAGATCACGAAAGGAATCGCAATCTTCGGCATCGGAGTAACGGCTTCTTGTGTTCGCATCACGCCGTAAATGATCCAGGGCTGACGTCCAAGTTCCGTCACCATCCAGCCCGCTTCGATTGCAACGAACCCGAGCGGCCCGGCCGCGACAATTGTGCGCAGGATCCATTTGCCGTCCGGAACTCCGCGATGTTTCCAAGCAAGCCAGCCAACCGCCATCGACAAGGAGATCAACGCGAGGCCGCAGAGGATCATGAGATCGAACGACCAGTGCACCAGACGCACGTTTGGCCAGTCGTTAGGCAGAAATTGATCCAGCCCGACGATCTTGCTGTTCGGATCCCGATTTACCAGAAGACTGAGGCCGCGCGGAATGGTCAAAGCGTAACGCGTGGTGCGTGATTGATCGTCCGGAATGCCCCCTAGTCGCCAGGGAGCGCCGGTTTGTGTCTGGTAAAGGGCTTCCATGGCTGCGAGTTTGGCCGGTTGAAGTCGCGCGACCGAGCGCGCGCTGAAGTCGCCGCTGATCAATTGCAATGGAGCACTGATGCAGGCGACCGCGAGCGCGATGCCCAACGCGTTGCGATGAAAAGCATTACGGCGATCGCGCAAAAGGAAAAAGGCATGAATCGCAGCAACAGCAAATCCGGTTGCGATGAACGCAGCCAGAGTCATGTGGAGTACTTCATGAGCAGCCGCGGGATTGAGCATCGCCGCGATCGGATCAATGTCGGTGATCTTGCCATTGACAATCTTGAAACCGGCCGGCGTGTTCATCCACGCGTTGGCCGTCACGACGAAGATGCCGGACGTAACTCCGCCCAGGATTACGAGCACGCCACAAAACCAATGCAACAGGGGCGGCAGACGCTTCCATCCCATCAAATACAAGCCGAGAAAAATCGCCTCAGTGAAAAACGCGAAACCCTCGAGCGAAAACGGCATCCCGATGATCGCGCCCGATTTTTCCATGAAGCGTGGCCATAGCAGACCGAGCTCAAACGAGAGCACCGTTCCTGACACGGCGCCGACAGCGAAAAGAATGGCTGCACCGCGCGACCATCGTTTTGCCAGCTCCAAAAAAACCGCTCGACCGGTGCGAAGATAAAGCGCTTCGGAGATCACCATCAAAACAGGCAGGCTAATTCCAATAGCGGCAAACACGATGTGAAACGCCAGGGACATGCCCATCTGCGAGCGGGCAAAAAGGAGATCAGTCACTGGAACCTTCGAATTCGACTCAGCGTAGCAGTGCGCGCAACCCGCGATCAACGGCATTTCGCGGACGCAACCATGTTGTTACTCGCGCTCTTCCAAAATCACGCGCTCGATGTGCGAATAGATGTTGAACGATGGCGGACGCAGAAATCCAATCAGCGTTTGATTGCTTTCTCGCGCAAAATCGGCAGCAAGCGTCGAAGGCGCTGAGACCGCAGCGACGATGGGAATACCGGCGGCAAGCGCTTTTTGCACGATTTCGAACGACGCCCGGCCGCTCACCAGAAGAAGATGTCGATTCAATGGCAACAACTCATCGAGAAACGCGCGGCCGATCGCTTTGTCCACAGCGTTATGGCGTCCGATGTCTTCGCGAACAATTTTCACTTCACCGCTCAAATCAAAAATCCCTGCGGCATGAATTCCGCCGGTGCGCGAAAAATCGCTCTGCGCTTTACGCAATTTTTCCGGAAGCGATAGCAACGTGTCGATATCGATCCGAACATTGCCCGACTCGATCGCGGGAAAATTTTGCCGGATCTCATCGATGCTCGTCTTACCACACAGGCCGCAACTGCTCGAAATTGTTCCGAAGCGTTGAGCGGAGTTTAGCTTCAATTTTGCGACACCGATAAGATCGACCATCACTCGATTGTCGCCATCTCGCGAAATGTTTTCGATCGCGCTTCGATCACGCACGATCGCTTCGGACACAAGAAAACCTGCGGCGAGTTCATCATCGTGACCGGGCGTACGCATCGTCGTGGCCAGAGTTTTATCGCCAATTCGAATTTCGAGTGGCTCTTCGATGGTGAGATCGTCCCGCAAATATTCGAGCGAACCGTCTTTTTTCCGCCGGATGATTCTTCCCGGACCAATGCTATGCGGTACTTTCATCTACGATGATTTCAGATATTGTTGCAGCCGGTGGAAATCTGTCACTTGTACATTTCGCCGGGGCACAATTTCGTCGGCCATCACGGTCGGGAGCCGGACACGCATCCCATGATCGAAGTGCCCGTGATCGAATGCGTCGCGGGCCATGGGATTCGCGGCGATCGCTACTTGGATTTTAAAGACGATTACAAAGGTCAGATCACGTTTTTCTCGCTCGACGTTTTCAATGAGCTTTGCGCCGCGCTGGACGTACATGATTGCTCGCCGGCTGTGGCCCGGCGCAACGTGATTACACGCGGCGTCGATCTGAACGAGTACATCGGCAAAGAATTTGAGATTCAAGGCGTTCGTTTTTATGGAACGGAGGAGTCCGCACCATGTTACTGGATGGATCGTGCATTCGCACCGGGCGCCCAGGTTTTTTTGAAAGGAAACGGTGGTCTGCGCGCCAGGATCCTCAGTGACGGCAAGCTGCACTCAACTGCGCTCGTTCCCAGCGCAGTGGCATGAAACTCAGCGCCGTGTTGGTCGCCGGCGGCGAATCGCGCCGGATGGGCAGGGACAAAGCAACACTTTTGTTTCACGCAAAACCGCTCTGGCAAATTCAACTCGAACTTTTGCGGAAATTGGAACCGACCGAAATCTTCGTTTCTGCGCGTACCGATCCGGCGTGGCGTCCCGCCGACGTGCAATTTGTCGCAGACGATCTTCCATCACGCGGGCCGCTGAGCGGTCTGGCTGCATCACTGACGCAGATGCGCGCTCAACATCTGCTCGCGCTCGCTATCGACATGCCGTTCATGACGGAAGAATACCTGACGTTTCTTTGTAGTCAGATTGAGCCGTGCCGGGGCGTGATTGCAAAAATCGACGATCGCTTCGAACCGTTGTCGGCGATTTATCCGCACGAAGCGCTTCCAAATGTTCAGAGCGCACTTTCTGGAGAGGATTTTTCATTGCAAACCCTGGCGGGTCGCCTCGCTACAGAGGGAAAACTTCGGGTGATATCCGTTAGCTCGCCGGAAAGAAATTTGTTCATGAATGTGAATGAATTGGCTGATTTGTCCGCGCTGTAGCCACGGCCCTGTGGGCCGTTTGTTCGCGCAAATCTACAAAATTGCATACCGGCCACAGGCCGGTGGCTACAGCGTTCCTTGCAAAACGCAAAGATGCGCTTGCAAGTTAACGACAGTTGTTCGATATGTCGGGTGCGATTTGGGATGCTGATGCGCTTGTCGATTTTACGGGCTGCAGTTTTGTTTTTTTCGCTTCCGGCGTGTGCCTTTTCCGCCAGCAACGTAGTGAATCTCTCTCATTACGACATGATGCGGCCCGATTTCACCGCCATGAAACGCGAAGGCATTATCGGTGTGATACATGAAGCCACGTATCCGCATCTCGTACGCGATGCGAAATATTTGGATCGCCAGCAGGCCGCCACGCGCGCAGGCTTGCTTTGGGGAGCTTATCACTACGCCAACGCGAGCGATCCGGTCCGTCAGGCTGATCATTTTCTAAGCGCGGTATCCAACGCGTGGGCGCAAGTCGATTCGGCCGCGCGAGGCCCGGGTGTTCTGCTGGTCCTTGATTTCGAGAAGAACGGTCATTATCCCGGTGGCACGATGCGGGTTGATCAGGCGGTTGCTTTTGTTGAGCGAATTCGCCAACGCACCGGCGTATATCCGGGCATTTATTCCGGCGAATATCATCTGCGTCAGGCCTTGAATAGTCGCCAGGTGACGAACGCGCAGCGAAGCGTGCTGGCGAAGTGTTGGCTATGGATGGCAAATTATCACAGCGAGCCGCGTCCAGCTGCGCCATGGAGCTACTGGTCTCTCTGGCAATATTGTGGCGACGGCAAAGGCGCACGACCGCGCTCCGCTTACCCGATAAGTGTTGCCAACATCAAGAAGGCCGAGCGCAACATCTTTCGCGGCAATCAATCGGACCTGAAGGAGTTCTGGCAAAGACGCGCCTGGCAGCCTTCGGGAGGACAATCTCGCCGCGAATCGGAGCGGACTATCGCCGCCGACTAATAACCTGTAGCCGCCTCGCTGTGTCGAGGCGCTTCGTTCTGTTGTCCTCCAACCCGGCGACACAGCGCCGTGGCTACAACATTTGCGCTAGTAAACGTCGGGCAATGATTCGGCGACGCATCTGTGGAATTACTTAGCGTTCTTTTTGGATCCCGCACTGCGTTGTGAGATAAACTGCAAAACTGCCAAGCCAATGTCCGCCTTCGTAATGCGC